>Ga0155786_104_pt1 | contig 2521 bp, 3 predicted proteins | sample RifCSPlowO2_01_FD_107440 | JGI IMG/M metagenome (GOLD analysis project Ga0155786, IMG submission 107440) | Candidatus Azambacteria bacterium RIFCSPLOWO2_01_FULL_46_26 | reverse complement strand
CGAGATTTTAAGGGAGCGTTACGTCCGCGGCGAGATTGACAGAAAAGAGTTTGAAGAAAAGAAAAAAGACCTGATATATCCGTGAGCTTTTTCAAAATATTATGAAAGGATATAGCGCTGATTATGTCTCAATACTACACGGCACAACGGATAAGAGGTTTGTACGAACCGGATTCAAAAGAGCCGTTTAAATTGTCGCGGTCAAAGATTGATCTTTTTTTGGAGTGTCCGCGTTGTTTTTATTTGGACCGTCGGCTCGGGGTCGGCCGCCCGCCGGGATTTCCGTTTGCTTTGAACAGCGCGGTTGACGCTTTATTAAAGCAGGAGTTTGACGTTTACCGCGCCAACGGCGCCAAACATCCTTTGATTGAAAAATACGGCGTAGACGCCCGTCCGGTTTCTCACAAGGATTTGGACAAGTGGCGGCATAATTTTACGGGGGTGCAGTTTTTGCATGAGCCGACAAATTTATTGATAACCGGCGCGATTGACGATCTCTGGCAGAATTCCAAAGGCGAATACATTGTCGTTGATTATAAAGCCACGGCCAAAGCGGAAGAAATAACCAAGCTGGACAAAGATTGGCACAAAGGTTACAAAAGGCAGATGGAAATTTATCAATGGCTGCTCCGCCGGAACGGCTACGAAGTTTCGGATACAGGTTATTTCGTTTATTGCAACGGCAAAGCCGACAGAGAGTCCTTTGACGGCAAATTGGAATTTGACGTCACTCTGATTCCTTACAAAGGCGACAGTTCTTGGGTGGAAAAAACTATTTTAGACATTCATAAATGTTTAAACGACGGCAAAATTCCCGAAGCCGGTTCGGATTGCGACTATTGCGGTTACATTAATTCGGTTAAGTCAAAAGAATGAAATATAATTAATTATTTGAAAATTTGCGGTCGGGTGTTATATTTGTTAAATATGGCACGGGATCCATTTCATTATTTTGCGCGCGGCGGGAGTTAGTGATAATATAGAAATATCGATTAAATAAAAAATACATGAACCAAACGACAAAAATTATTATTGGCATAGTTATTGTCATTGTGGTTATTTGGGGTGGGTATGCGTTATTGAAAGGCCATCAAGAGCAGGCGGTAACCGAGCCGACCGTTTCAACACAATTAAGCCAGAAAGTTCAGCAGGGAGAAAATATTCAATTTGAGCAATCTTTGCAAAATAAATCAGGAGAACAGCAGCAAGTAGATATTAAAAAAATATTTTTAAAAACAAATTTTAAAAATCCTTATAATAAATTACCAAAAGATCTTGGATTATATCTTCGCGTAGCTAACGGACACTATTTATTCAGTAATGAAATAGCAAATGAATCAATATATGACGGTAAAAAAATTTCTATTAAGGGTAGCCTGGTAGCATTAAGTCAAAATGGCTTTCATTTCGCTCATACTGTTGAGAGGGGAAATCCTGGAATAGAAGGAGGTGAAAGTGTAGTCGATTTATATGTTGATGGCAATTTGGTGGCTAATAATATTTATAATTTAGGAGATGTCCAGATAACTAACAATGGAAAACATTATTTTTATCAGACCATCGGTGATGCTGGTACAAACTCTACTTTAGTAAAGGATGGAGTTAAATTAATAGATGTTAAAAGCGATTATTGGAAAGGCGGAATTCAGGGATTTGCAATAGATGATGATAATGGTTTTGATCTAATAGTTTATATATCTAATTTAAGTGGTCATAAATTAATTTATAAAAGTAAAGAAATATCAAAAAATAATATTTATTCTTTTTCAATCAGTCCAAATGGAAAACATTATGCTTATGTCGAATCGCTGGAATCTAAAGGAGATGAAAAAAAATATTCAGTTATTGTAGATGGTGATATAAAAATTAAAAATATATTTTCTGCGGGCGTTGATGTGAAGATTACAAATTCAGGCCATTATGTAGTTAATGATATAAGTAATAAAAGAGCTTATATTGACGGCAAGTTATATAATTTAAAGGCAGATTTTGCAAAAGCATATATAAATAATGATGCGTCCCATTTTTTAATTATTGATAATGAGTGGCAGTTAGATGACAAAGTGCTCTCTTTGAATATAAACATGAATAATTTTGGTGGTGTCGAAATTCTTGATAATACAGTTTATATTTATGAATTTGAGTTTGAAAAAGAAAATGTTTAAACGACGGCAAAATTCCCGAAGCCGGTTCGGATTGCGATTATTGCGGTTACATTAATTCGGTTAAGTCAAAAGAATAAAATATAATCGGTTATTTGACAATTTTTGATGTATATGTTTAACTTGAAAGAGTTGGATATTTAGGAAAGGTTCTTTAAAATTTGGCGTTGGGAAAGCGAAAAGAAAGGGGGAGACGCGGACGATGTGGCATGAAACCGACGAGGAAAAGCTTCATGAAGGAAATATCAAAGAGCTTGTCAAGAAATACGGAGCCGACGTTTCCGAGGACGAAATCCGCCGGCTGTATCAGTCGGTTCTCGCTTATTACGAGACGGCCACGCAAAGAAAATTCGTTCCCG
>Ga0155786_138_pt1 | contig 5874 bp, 5 predicted proteins | sample RifCSPlowO2_01_FD_107440 | JGI IMG/M metagenome (GOLD analysis project Ga0155786, IMG submission 107440) | Candidatus Azambacteria bacterium RIFCSPLOWO2_01_FULL_46_26 | reverse complement strand
TATATTTTCTAGCGAGGCCACGCGAAAATTTATTTTCGTGATGGCCGAGCGACGGAAATTCAAGAAATGTCATGCTCAGTGAATTTCTTATATTTCTAACGGGGCAAGAAACAGGCATGTTAACCATTACACTACGCCCCGCTTCCGTGTTGTGTCCCATTATCGCACTTTGTGGTATAATTGACAAGAGACACGATTATGGCCATTAAAGACACTTTACAGCGATTGAATTTTTTTGCCGAATGCCGCAAATACAGGATCGGCCCGTGGAGTTGTCCGCCGTTTTTGTTTATGATGATGGGTTCCGTGATTATTTTCGCGATGCTCGGCACTTTTGTTTTGGCCAAGCGGTATATTGAGGAACCGGAAGTCGTGGCACTGTTCGTGATCATTATAACGATCATTTTGTTGGTTATCGATTACGCCATCTTGTCGGGCGTCAGACAAATCAGCGAAGCGAACATCTTAAAAAGCGAGTTCGTGAATTTGGTTTCCCACCAGCTCAGAGCCCCGCTCTCTTCGTTAAGATGGTCTCTAAGTTTGCTTTTGAAAGAAAGAATCGGAAAGTTTGAGCCGAAACAAATAGAATTTTTGCAGATTATCCAGGACTCAAGCACCAGAATGATTAAATTGGTCAACGATCTTTTGGATGTCAGCAGGATTGAGGCCGGAGCTCTGCAAGTGCGCAAAGTCCCTTTTTCTTTGACGGAAATCAGCCAAAAAATCATCAATGATTTGTCTGGGCTGGCCCGGGCGTATAATATAGAAGTCGTGTTTGAAAATCAAATTGAACACCCTTCGGTTATCGGCGACCCTGACCGCGTCGCGATGGTTATCCAAAATCTTCTGGATAACGCCATTAAATACACGAGATCCGCGGGGCAGGTTGCAATCGCGATTAGTCAAGACGATTCTTATTTAAAATGGCAGATTAAGGATCAGGGCGTGGGCATTCCGGAGGCCCAGCAAAGGTACGTTTTTCAAAAATTTTTCCGTTCGGAAAACATCATGAGATACCAGACCGTCGGTTCCGGACTCGGGCTTTACCTCGCCAAATCAATCATTGAACACTTAAACGGCGAAATCGGATTTTCAAGCAAGGAGAGCGAGGGTTCCACTTTTTGGTTCACGTTGCCAATTAAAAAATAAGCAATGTTATGTTTCATAACATTGCTTGAAATTGGTTCGCTCGGCTGAAATGAAAACGTTGTTTTCATTTCTCCCTTGCTGCCAATTATAAATTAAGCTGGCTTTTCAGTTTTTTAGCTTCCCAGTTCCCTGGGCCGCTAAGAAGCCAAGAAGCTATAAAGCTATTTTATGACTGACCAACAAAAAGCGGTTTTGCTGATTGAAGATGAACCGACTCTTCAAAAAACAATCAGCGAAATTTTAATTCAAGAGGGCTACAAAATGCTGAACGCCCTCGACGGCGAAATCGGCCTGCAAATGGCTTTAAGGGAAAAGCCGGATTTGATTTTGCTTGATTTGATTCTGCCCAAAATCGACGGTTTCGAGGTCTTGGAAAATATCAGGAAAAACGAAGCAACCAAGAACATTCCGGTGATTGTTTTGACCAATCTCGAAAACGCGGCGGCCGTCGAGCGGGCCTTGGCTCTCGGAGCGCTGAGTTACCTGGTCAAAGCCAACTACGAGTTGGAAGACGTCGTGCAGAAAGTAAAGCAAGCGATCAAATAGCAAGATAGCTTGTAGCTGTTAGCTTATTAGCAAGAAAAAAAAATATTTCTTCTTTCTTGCTAATTTCCTATAAGCTATAAGCTATAAGCTGGTATGCGCGTTGACCCCCAACAATTAAAAGCGTTTTTGCTTGACGAAAAACTGGCGACTTCGGCGCAGATTGAAGAAGCGGAAAAGAAATCCATTCAGTCGGGCAAGAAGCTGGGCGAGGTTCTGGTGGAAGAAAAAATTATCGGCGAAGAGGATCTGATTAAACTCCAGGCCTATATTTTGGGCGTGCCGTACGTCAATTTGGAAAAGGAAAAAATCGACCCCCGCGTTTTGCAAATCATTCCGGAACCGATCGCGAGAACCCACAACATAGTTGCTTACAAAAAAGCCGGACAGACGCTTGAAGTCGCGATGCTTGATCCGGAAGATCTTCAGACGATTGAGTTCATAAAAAAAACGGCTAATCTGAAAATCAGGCCGCGGCTCGCTTCTCCCGCGAGCATTCAGACGATTCTGAAACAGTATCAAAAAAGTTTGGAAGTGGAGTTCGGCGAGATTATCAAAAAAGAAACTCCTGTCTTGACGGCCTACGCCGAAGAAGAGAGGGCGATTTTGGCCGAAGAAGGCGAAGATCTTAAAAAAATTGCCGAGGACCTGCCGATTATTAAAATCGTTGATACTCTGATTAAGCACGCCGTTTTGCAAAAGGCTTCGGACATTCACATTGAACCAAGCGAAAAAGAAGTGATGGTCCGTTATCGCATTGACGGTATTTTGCGCCCGGCCATGACCCTGCCTTTTCAGGTAAAGGCGGGCATTATCGCCAGAATCAAGGTTTTGTCAAATTTAAAATTGGACGAACATCGGCTGCCTCAGGACGGCCGATTTAAAATTGACATGGAAGGGCAGAGAATTTCTTTTCGCGTCTCGGTTTTGCCCGTTTACGACGGCGAGAAGATCGTCATGCGGCTTTTACCGGAAAGCGCGAGCAAGTTTACTTTGGAACAACTCGGGTTTTTCGGGGAAGGGCTGGAACTTATCAAACGCAGCATTAAAAAACCGACCGGAATGATTTTGGTCACCGGGCCGACCGGCAGCGGAAAAACGACGACTTTGTACACGGTGCTCGAAATGTTGAATACCTCGGAGGTCAACATTTCAACCGTTGAAGACCCGATTGAATATCGAATTGAAGGCATCAATCAGACCCAGGTAAGGCCGCACATCGGTCTGACTTTCGCGAACGGCCTGCGGTCTTTGCTCAGGCAGGACCCGAACATCATTATGGTCGGCGAAATCCGCGACGAGGAAACGGCTTCTTTGGCGGTTAACGCTTCTTTGACCGGCCATCTGGTTTTATCAACGCTTCACACCAACAGCGCGGCCGGCGCTTTGCCACGATTGCTTGATATGAAGGTTGAACCGTTTTTGATCGCTTCAACCGTCAATATCATCACCGCCCAGCGTTTGGTCAGAACGCTTTGTCCGGAAAAGGAGGCCTACGTTTTGAGCAAAAGCGAACTGGATAATTTGGCGAAAGAGTTTGATTTGGACGCGATTTTAAAAATTTTGAGAACGCAAAAAATCGTTCCGGCGGATGGCGGCTGGCAGGACGTCAAATTTTATCGTCCGAAACGCGCCGCGGAATGTGCTGACGGCTATAAAGGCCGGATAGGAATTCACGAAGTTATGAATGTTTCCGAAGCGATTAAAGCATTGATAGTGAAAGGCGCTACCAGCGGAGAAATCGAGAAAAAAGCCAAAGAAGAGGGAATGATTACCATGCTTGAGGACGGCTTCATCAAGGCCGCTCAAGGAATAACGAGTTTGGAGGAAATATTGAGAGTGACGCGGGAATAACGCGATGCCAATATACGAATGCATACGAATTATACTAATAAATACGAATAAAAAAATTAGTATCCATTCGTATCATTAGTATGCATTAGTATATTAGTATCGCATTTATCTATTATGCTTTATTCCTATACCGCAAGAAGCCTGACCGGCGATGAAATTAAAAAAGGGGAAGCCGAGGCCGCCAATGAGCACGAATTGGCGAGAACCCTTCACAACGAAGGGTATCTTTTAGTTTCTTCCCGGACGTTTGAAAAAAAAGAAACCGGCAAAGATTTATTTCATAAAATATCCAAAACGTTTGAAGGGCTGTTCGGCGTTCCTTTGATTGAAAAAACAACTTTTACCTTGAACTTGGCGGTGATGATCGGCGCTGGCCTTTCGCTGAACCGGGCGCTTGAGGTTCTGGCCAGGCAGAGCAAAAACGCGAAATTTAAAAAATCAATTCTGGAAATAGCCGCGGACATCGCGAAAGGAAGCACGTTCGGCGACGCCATGGACAAACACCGAAGCGTTTTCAACGAACTCTACGTGAATATGATAAGGACGGCCGAAACCGCCGGCAATCTTGAGGAGGTTTTGAAACTTTTGGCTTCGCAGATGAAAAAAGAGCATGAATTAATATCGCGCGTTCGGGGGGCGATGGTTTATCCGGCGGTAATCCTCGTGGCGATGCTCGGTATCGGCGCTTTGATGATGGTGGTCATCGTCCCGAAATTGGCCAGTTCTTTCAAAGAAATGGGCGTTGAGCTTCCCTGGACAACCAAACTTGTGATCGGCTTTTCAAATTTTCTCATTTCTTACTGGTATATCTTTTTGCTGTTCGTCGCGATATTTGTTTTTACGCTCAGGATTGTCGTTAAAACAAAAGGAGGCAAGCGAATTATCGATTTTATCCTGTTAAAGACCCCGATTTTCGGGTCGCTGACAAAAAAAGTCAATTCGGCCAGGTTTGCCAGAACTCTTTCGTCTTTAATCGCGAGCGGCGTCCCGGTCGTGAAGGGGTTTGAAATTTTGTCAAACACTCTGACAAATCATTACTACTCGGCCTCGCTGAAAGACACGGCCGTTGAAATACAAAAAGGCAAAAAGATTTTTGAGACGCTGGAAAAATATCCGCATCTTTATCCGCCGATGGTGACGGAAATGGTTTCGGTCGGCGAAGAAACTGGAGCTTTGTCGGATATTCTTGAAAAATTGTCCGTTTTTTTTGAAGAAGACGTGGACAACACGACCAAATCGCTTTCCACGATAATTGAACCGCTTTTGATGATTGTCATAGGCGTTGTCGTCGGCTTTTTCGCCATTTCAATGTTGCAGCCAATGTACTCACTTATCGGCGCGCAATAGTTTTTATGAAAGGTTTCACTCTCATTGAAATACTCATCGTAGTCGGTTTGGTCGCCATTTTGGCCACGGCGGTCGTTGTTTCAACCGTTTCTTTTCGTTCCCAGATTGACTTGGATACCGCGGCTCAAAACGTTCTGAACACTCTGAGAATCGCCCGGACAAAAACGCTCGCTTCCGAAAGCGCGAGCCAATACGGCGTTCATTTTGAAAGCGGCCAATATGTTCTTTTTAAAGGAACTTCTTACAATCCTTCGGCTTCCGACAATGAATTTCATTCGCTGCCTTCCGGTTTTGAAATCGCCAATGTCGCGATCGGCGGCGGCAACGACGCGATTTTTCAGCGCCTGACGGGAGTAACCTCGCAGAGCGGCACCGTGGACATCCGGAAAATTTCCGACATTTCGAGGAGCAGGACGGTAGTGATTGATCCGTCCGGCGAAGTCGCTTTTTCGGGAACCGTTCAGTCGCCCGCGGGAACCCACGTTACGGACACAAGGCACGTTCACATTGATTACAGCCGCGACGTTCGCTCGGCCGTCACCTTGAGTTTGGTTTTTCCGGGTTTTTCAACGACCAATGTCTCGTTTCAAAACTATTTGAACGCCGATCAAACCGAATTTAACTGGGCGGGGACTATTTTGGTTAACGGCCAAAATCAGAGTTTAAAAATTCACAGTCACAGTTTGACCGCGAGCGCGGTTCAGCTTTCCATTCACCGCGACCGGACGCAGAACACCGAAGCGGTGCAGATTAACCTTGACGGAGAAAATTTGATCAATTACGCGGCCGACGGAACGGCGACAATGGGTTCGTCGTTGTTTGTCTCTAATCCTCAAATACAATAATGAACAGCAAAGGCGTCGGTATAATTGAAATCATCGTTGTTGTCGCCATCGCCGGCATCGCGCTTTTTGGCATATCCGGAGTTTCTTCGTACGCTTTGGGGGTGATGAATGACAGAAAAGCGCTTCTTGAAGCAAG
>Ga0155786_141_pt1 | contig 7624 bp, 9 predicted proteins | sample RifCSPlowO2_01_FD_107440 | JGI IMG/M metagenome (GOLD analysis project Ga0155786, IMG submission 107440) | Candidatus Azambacteria bacterium RIFCSPLOWO2_01_FULL_46_26 | reverse complement strand
TGTCTTTTTTGTTTGTGCGCGGGAGAGGAGTCGAACCTCCACGCCTTTCGGCGCTACCACCTCAAGGTAGTGCGTCTGCCATTCCGCCACCCGCGCTTTAAGAGTGAGCAAAGCTAAAATCTGACTTGAGAATTTGAATTACGCCGCAGGGGTTTGCGACGCCGATGATTCCTCGGTTTGTTCTTCGGCGATTACCGGTTCTTCCGCCGGGACCAGAACTTCGGCGAGCGCTTTTTTCCCGGCCAATTTTTTCATCCGCGTTTTTTTGCCAACCGCTTGTCTCAAATAATAAAGTTTCGCTCTTCTCACTTTGGATTTGTCGACGACTTCAATTTTGGCGATAAACGGAGAATGCAGCGGAAACACCCTCTCAACGCCGACGCCGTTTGAAATTTTTCTAACGGTAATGGTTGAGTTGATTCCTTTGCCGTGCTTGCGGGCGATTATCAAACCCTCAAAAACCTGGATTCTCTCTTGTCTCCTTCTTTGATTTTTTGGTGAACCCTGACTTTATAACCCGGCCTTAAATCCATCTCCGCCGGGCCTTTTTTGTCGCCTCGTAAATTTGTTTTGTTGAATGCGTCCAATTTATTCATGTTTGTTGCGTTTATTCCGCGATTTTAAGAGTATATCAGAGTCTAAAAAATCTTTCAAGTCCGCCGGCAGATCGGATTTGAATGTTTTGGTTTGACCGTTCGGCAATTTTAAAGTTAGTTCCGAGGCGTGAAGGAACTGCCGGTTTAAAAGCAGGCGGTCTTTTTTCAGGCCGTATTTTTGATCGCCCACGATCGGATGGCCGATAAAGGCGAAGTGGACTCTCAATTGATGCATTCGTCCGGTTTTTGGAAAAGCCGCGACCAAAGTGTAGCCGTCCAAATATTTAAGAACCTCGTATTCGGTTACGGCGGGCCGCGTTTTTTTGACGCGCAATCCTTTCCTCGGCTTCGCGCCAACGATTTGTTTTGTTTTGAAGCGCCCAATCGGTTCGGAGATGATGCCGCGTCTTTCTTTTATTCTGTCCGAAACCAAAGCAACATATTTTTTTATTGCCTGTCTGCCTTGAAATTGATTTTTCAAGAATTGGAACGCCCGGTCATTTTTCACGGCAATCATTACGCCGGAAGTGTCTTTATCGAGCCGGTGGACGATACCCGGCCTCAGCGGGTCCTCGCCCACGTTTTTTATTTCCGGATAGCGCGCCAAGAGTGCGTTGGCAAGCGTGCCTTTCGGAGTTGATTGCGAAGGATGAACAGATAAGCCGGCTTGTTTGTTAATGACGATTACATCATTATCTTCGTATAAAATTTCAAGGGGAATTGATGTGTCGGGCTCTAAAATCAAAGCGGCGGTCGGCGTTTCCGTGATTTGAACGCCGATTTTGTCACCCGCTGCCAGCGAGTAGTTCGGTTTGACCGCCCTGTTGTTTACCAAGACCAATCCCTGCTTGATGAGCTTTTGCAAATAAGCGCGGGAAAAATTTTTAAATTGATTTTTTAAAAATTTATCAAGCCGTATTTTCTCTTCACTCTTTCCGATTAAAAAATATTTTTCCATATCCATTTAATTTTACGGCAGACATCAAATAATGACAAATGGCCGCGACAAAAACAATCCCGCCGCGGCGGGATTGTTTTTAATGGTGGGCGTATCTGGACTCGAACCAGAGACCTCTTCGATGTCAACGAAGCGCTCTAACCAACTGAGCTATACGCCCATCGCTTGTGTCAATTATGTTAATTGCGCGGGCCAGAATTTTTTTAAAGCCCAATAAAAAGTGACTATCGGCAAAATTATCATTTGTAAAATCGGAGTAACGCCTATTTCCAGACCCGGTATCAGCGGCATTAATTCGTTGTATTGCCAGCGGCCCGATTGAATTGCTTGAAATTCCGTTCCTAAAGCATACGCCAAACCTACAAAACCAGCAAATATCAGGTCCTTCGCTTCCATCTCGAAAATCCAATCGGCCTTTTGGCGCACCAAAGCCGTCAGCCAATAAATCGCGAGAATAACCAATGTATCTTTTAAACTGACAAAGAAAATGTACGGAATAAAAACGGAAATTTTCGGATCCCACGCATACAGCAAATTCTGACCGGCTTCCCATGCTAAATTTAACAAAAATCCGACGAAAATAAGGGAAACGTGGATGATAATGACATTTTTCATAAGGCGGCCCCAGCGGGAATCGAACCCGCGTTTACGCCTTGAAAGAGCGCTGTCCTAACCACTAGACGATGGGGCCAAATAAAAATCAAAGCAAAATATTAAGAGATAATGTAGATTATACAGAATTTGTTGAAGAAAATCAAGAAAAATGGTAAATTGGCTTTATTATGATTATCTTAGCCATAGAAACATCGTGCGATGAGACGGCAATCTCCGTTTTGAAAACTTCCGGCGGAAGAAGGCGGCCGGAATTTAAAATTTTGTCAAATATCGTTTCTTCGCAGGTAAAAGTTCACGCGCCGTTTTGGGGAGTGGTGCCGAATCTTGCCAAGAGAGAACACCAAAAAAATCTTCCCTTGGTTCTTATAAAGGCATTAAAGGAAGGAAGATTTCCAATTTCCAATTTCCAATTTCCAATTTCCAAACATTCAGAATTAAAAGTTCAACAGATTGAAAAAATTTTAGAAAGGGAACCGGAGCTTCTTGAGCAATTCAAAAAATCAATTTTGTCGCTAAAGCCGCCAAAGATTGATATTATCGCCGTTACTCACGGCCCCGGCCTTGAGCCGGCGCTTTGGGTCGGAGTCAATTTTGCCAAAGCCCTGGGTTTTTTTTGGAAAAAGCCGATAATCGGAATCAACCATTTGGAAGGACACGCGCTTGCCAACTGGCTTGCGCCGGTTGGCAAAAAATCCCAATTTCCAATTTCCAATTTCCAAAAAGTATTTCCCGCACTTTGTCTTATCGTAAGCGGGGGACATACGCAGTTGGTTTTAATGAAGGACTTCGGCAAGTATAGGACAATCGGAGAAACGCGGGACGACGCGGCCGGGGAAGCGTTTGACAAGGTCGCGAGAATGTTGAAACTTGGTTATCCCGGAGGACCGGCCATCGCAAAAATTGCGAGCGATATCAAAAATCAAAAATCCCCTCAACTTCGCTCGGGGCAAGCAAAAATCAAAAATATTAAGCTGCCCAGACCCATGATAAATAGCAAAGATTATGATTTTTCGTTTTCAGGTTTAAAAACAGCGGTCTTGTATTTAATTAAGGACTTAGAGAAAAATGGATACGCCTTAAATGATTTTCGCGCCGCCATTGCCGCGGAATTTCAGCAGGCGGTGATTGACGTTTTGATTTCCAAAACATTGAAAGCCGCGGAAAATTATAAAGTTAAGAGCGTGCTGTTGGGCGGGGGGGTTTCGGCAAACAAAAATTTAAGACGGCAGATGGAGAAAGCGGTTAAAGAAAAACTGCCAAAGGTTATTTATCACGAACCGGGCTTAAAGTTTACGACCGATAACGCGGCGATGATCGCGGCCGCGGCGTGTTTTCATTTGAAGCGCAAAAAAGATTGGTCGAAAATCGAAACAGCCGCCAATTTAAGATTGGGTTGAAATATGATAAAATTATGTTAGCTATGGATAAATTCGATCAACCTTACAATCCCAAAGAAACCGAGGACAAGATCTATCAATTTTGGGAAAAATCCGGCTATTTTAATCCGGACAAACTGCCCAAAAGGCATAAAAAGCCGTTTTGCGTTATGATGGCGCCGCCGAACATTACGGGCCACATTCACGTCGGCCACGCCCTGGAAAACGCCCTTAACGACTTGATAACCCGTCGAAAAAGGATGCAGGGCTATAAGGCGCTGTTTTTGCCGGGAAAAGATCATGCCGGCATTGCCGGCCAGTATGTCGTGGACAGGGAACTGCGAAAGCAAGGCTCGTCGCGGTTTGAATTGGGCCGGGAGAAATTTTTGGAAAAGATGTGGCAGTGGATGAAAGAGTACGGCGATTCGATTGATAATGAGCTTAAGAAGATCGGAATTTCCTGCGATTGGTCGAGGAAAAGATTCACCATGGATGAAGATTATCAGGAAGCCGTCAGGGCGGCTTTTGACTATTATCAAAAAAAGGGATGGATTTATAAAGGAAAAAGAATGATTAACTGGTGTTCAAGTTGCCAGACGAGCATTTCCGATTTGGAAGTGGAGTACCTGGAAGAAAAGGGAAAATTGTGGTTCATTAAATATCCGCTTTCGAACTCGCCGGAATTCATAACCGTGGCGACAACCCGGCCGGAAACAATGCTCGGAGACGCGGCCGTCGCCGTTAACCCAAAGGACGAAAGATATAAAAATTTGATCGGCAAAAAGGCGATTTTGCCGATTCAAAACCGCGAAATTCCAATCGTTGCCGACGACTTGGTTGACAAAGAATTCGGCACGGGCGCGGTCAAGGTGACGCCGGCGCACGACGCGGTTGATTTCGAGATCGGTCAAAAGCATAATTTGCCCTCGTATGAAATAATCGACAAAAGAGGAAAAATGACCCGGGAAAGCAAGGTTTGCGAAGGATTAACGGTCAAAGAATGCAGGGAAAAAGTCGTTTCCGCGTTAAGGGAACAAAATTTTTTGCTGAAAGAAGAGGATTATTCGCATAACGTCGGAGTGTGCGAAAGGTCAAAGACCGTGATTGAGCCGATGGTTTCGGATCAATGGTTTTTGTCAATGAAGGATTTGGCGGCACAGGCGATTCGGGCGGCCAGAAAAAATCAAATTAAATTCATTCCCGCCTCCAGAAAACAGATATTCATCAATTGGTTCAAGCAGGTCAAGGACTGGAATATTTCAAGGCAACTCTGGTGGGGGCATAAAGTGCCGGTTGAAGGGGAGGGCGAGGTGCTGGACACCTGGTTTTCTTCGGCGCTCTGGCCGTTAGCCACTTTGGGGTGGCCCAAAAAGACCAGGGATTTAACGACGTTTTTTCCGACCGATATTATCTTAAGCGCGAGAGAAATTTTTTTCCTTTGGATCGGCAGAATGGTTTTTTCCGCGATGGAATTGACCGGAAAAGTTCCTTTTAAAGTCATTTACACTCACGCCACGGTTTTGGATTCGAAAGGCAGGAAAATGAGCAAATCGCTCGGCAATACGGTTGATCCGCTGACGCTGATTGACAAATACGGCGCCGACGCCGTCCGTTTCGGGCTGGTTTGGCAGGTGACCGGCCATCAGGACGTTCATTGGTCGGAAGATCCTCTGATTGCCGGAAAGAAATTCTGCAATAAACTTTGGAACGCAAGCCGATTTGTTTTGCAACAAATAGGAATTCCCAATTCCCAATTCCCAATTTCCAATAAAATCTCAAATTTCAAAAAATTAACAAAAGCCGATAAAATAATTTTGCGCGAATTGCGGAAGACGATTAAAGAGGTTGACAAGAACATTGAGAAATTTCAATTCGGGCAGGCCCTGCAGGCGCTGTATGATTTTTTCTGGCATGAATTTTGCGACGTCTATTTGGAGGCCTCGAAGGCGCAATTGACCGACCCGAAACGCAAAGAGCAGACCCGGCGGATTTTGCTTCACGTTTTGGCAAACTCGCTAAAGCTTCTTCATCCGTTTACGCCGTTTATCACGGAAGAAATATATTCTCATCTTCCGATTAAAGATAAAACCATGTTGATTGTGGAAAATTGGCCCAAATAAAACATGAACATACTCATTCCAATCGCTTTGGGCGTGATTCCTTCGCTTGTGTGGCTGGCGTATTATTTGCGGAAAGATGTTCATCCGGAATTAAAACGCTGGATAGCCGTCGTGTTTCTGCTGGGAATGTCCGTCACGCCGTTCGTCGTGCTTATTCAATGGGTTTTGGCTTATTTTGTTTACGAGCAGAACTTAACTCCGTTTTGGAGAGATTTGGCGATTATTTTTTTTGCCACGGCTTTGATTGAGGAGTATTTTAAATATCTGGCGGTCAGAATCGCCATTTACAAAAATCCGGAATTCGACGAGCCCGTTGACGCGATGATATACATGATTGTCGCGGCTCTTGGTTTTGCCGCGGTTGAAAATATTTTGCTCGTATATTCATTCGCGCCGTTTTACGAAAAAACAGGAGAAGCGTTTTCCATTTTGATTTTGAGATTTGCCGGCGCGACGTTCCTGCACGCTTTGGCTTCCGGGGCGCTGGGCTATTATTTGGCGCTCTCATTTTTCCACGCTCACAAGAAACGGCGTCTTCTTTTGGAAGGCCTCGCTTTGGCGACTCTGTTGCACGGTTTCTTTAATTACTTCATAATAATGTATAAAGGGCAGACCGTTTACGTTCTTGTTTATTTGATAATCCTGTCCATAATCGTTGCTCAGTATTTTAAAACGCTGAAAAACGCGACCAGTATTTGCGAAGTGCCAATAATTAAAAAATGACAAAAAGTCCGCCCCAACCAAGAGGGAGCGGGCTGTGGATAATCTCTTTGTTGCAATTTTTAAAATCTGGTATAATTAGAATAAGCCAATAAATAATACATTTCACATATGCCAAAAGAAAAGCAATCATTTTTAGAGCGGCTGACCGGCTCAATCAAGCCGGAACCGGAAGAGTCGGAATCGGTTGAAATGGAAGTCGCGGTGGCCAAAAAGAATTTTGTCGAAGAGCGGCCGCGGGAAAAAGTAATCGTTAAAGAAATTCCGGCGATGAAAAAAGAAAGAACATGGATGGAGGAGGCCGAAGGCCAGCTGACGATAGACGTCTATCAAACGCCGTCCGAGATTATTATTAAATCAACGATTGCCGGCGTTAAACCGGAGGATTTGGACGTGGCTATCACCAACGACATGGTGACGGTTAAGGGCAGGCGGATGAAAGACGAGGAAGTTTCGCAGGACGATTATTATTATCAGGAATGCTATTGGGGCTCTTTTTCCCGCTCGGTGATTTTGCCGGTTGAGGTTGAAGCGGAAAAATCCAAAGCAACGCTGAGAAACGGAATATTGACCGTTCATTTGCCGAAATTGGAGCGGATTAAGACGAAAAAAATCCAAGTTCAGGAAGAAGAATAGATGAAACCAAAATCCTCCGATCAGTTCGGAGGATTTTTAATCGCCCGGCAAAGTGTGGTATCCTTGAAATATGGCTTCTCGCAGGCACAAGACAATAAAGATCGTTTACGCCTATCTTATCGCCGGCTCTCTTTTTTTTGCCGCGTCGATTTTAATATTTTTTTTGACCATCCAGCTCATGAACATAGGCAAGATAAGCCGCGGGGTCAAGGCGGCCGGTGTTGAATTGGGCGGTTTGAGCCGTGAGCAAGCCAAAGAGTTGCTTGACCGCGAAACGGGAGAATACAGGCAATCCGTTCTCAGTTTTGTTTATCAAGACCGGCAATTTAATTCCGATTTTGACGGATTGGGCATTGTTTTTAACAACGGGGCTTTAATTCAAAGCGCTTACGAAATCGGTCGCGGCCCGAATTTTTTTCTTGGGCTGTTTGAACAGCTTAGGGCACTATTTGGGTATTACAATCTCGGCCTGAATTACGCGATTGATTCCGCCAAATTCCGCGAGTTCCTTCAAACAATTAGCCGTTTGGAAACGCCGGCAAAAGACGCGACGCTGATGTTTGACGAGAAAAAGCAGGATTTTATCGTCGTTGAAGAAAAAAG
>Ga0155786_119_pt1 | contig 8104 bp, 7 predicted proteins | sample RifCSPlowO2_01_FD_107440 | JGI IMG/M metagenome (GOLD analysis project Ga0155786, IMG submission 107440) | Candidatus Azambacteria bacterium RIFCSPLOWO2_01_FULL_46_26 | reverse complement strand
CGGAACGCGGTTGAAAGTCGTGAAAAACGGAGAGGGAAGAAATTTTTGCCCGTGAGCGAAATAAAATAGAGGCCGTCCCAGCCGCCCTGCTCGTTGAGAGCAGAGTCCACCAAAAAGCACCCCATCCCGTGTGAGGTGCTTTTTGGTGGGAAATTCTGAACCTTGGACGAACCCATTTTGAGCAAAACCCCCAATGAAGCCGTCCCGCCGCCGTGCCGGAAACCGGCACGCCCCACAAAAAAGTTTTCTTTGCATTTCTAGATTTGCGCGCGCCCGATTTTTTCTTCTAAAAGGATGAGAACATTTTTCTGCGGGGCACGCGAGCGGAGCGAGCGGCGGCGGGGCTTTCGTTCATCACGAATTTTTGATAAATAGGTTCTATCGAGGTCATAAATATACTCAATAAAAACAATCCCGCCGCGGCGGGATTGTTTTTATTGTCGGGATTGACTTGTTTTACCGAATTGCTAATATAACCATAAGTTCTTTAATTTGTCCAAAAGGAGAGAGAAATGAGTAATTGTATTCATGAGTGCGGCTGCGATTGCCACCTGATCAGCGGCGACAATAGCGATATGCACATCAGGCCTTGCTGTGACGTTTGTCCTTTGTGCAGACGACGCATTGCCGCGACATTTACGCGAACGCATCAGTCGCTCTGCCATGAAAGAGGCGGCGGCGCGTCTTTCGGCCCTTCCGGCCGCGTGGACTTGGAATGAAAAAGAAAGCGCGGCTTGAGACGCTTCTGATTTCGGGCGGCTATGACGGCGACGAGAAAACCGGGTCCCTCGCGATTCCGATATACCGGACCGCCGCTTACGCTTTTAAAGACACCGAGGATGCCCGCCGACTTTTCGCGGGCGAAAAGGAAGGCTTCATTTACTCGCGCATAAACAACCCGACGGTGGATATATTAGAAAAGCGCATGGCGCTTGCCGAAGGGGGCGAGGCCGGACTCGCGGCTTCAAGCGGCATGGCTGCGATTTTGCTCGTTGCCGCGCATCTTGCCAAAAACGGAGGCGAAATCGTTTCTTCGGACAGGATTTACGGCGGCACCTTTAATCTTTTCAACAAAACCTTGCGAGGACTCAATGTCTGTGCGAGATTCGTGAAGAATCCTTACCAAATTGACGACTGGGCGCGAGAAATTTCCGCGAACACCCGTTTCCTTTACGTTGAAACACCGTCCAATCCCACGCTTGATATCCTTGATATTCAAAAATTGGCGGGATTGGCGAAGGAACGGCGCCTCATTTTGGTGGTTGACAACACGGTCGCCACCCCGGCTCTTCAAACTCCGCTGAAATTGGGCGCGGACATCGTCATCCATTCCCTGACCAAATATATTGCCGGAAACGGGACGGACATTGGCGGAATGATTGTAGGCAAGAAAGAATTGATTGACAAAATAAGGCAGGAAGAATATCGCGATTTCGGCCCCTGTCTCAATCCGGAAGCGGCGTGGCTCTTTCTCTTGGGGCTTGAAACGCTGACCTTAAGAATGAGAAAACACTGCCAAAACGCTTTGAAAGTCGCAAAATTTCTCCGGAAGCATCCGAAAGTTCTGAAAGTCAATTATCCGGGACTTCCCGAACACCCGCTCCACGCCATCGGCAAAAAACAGATGAAAGGGTTCAGCGGCTTGCTCTCGTTTGAACTCAAAGGCACTTTTGAACAGGCAAAAAAATTCATTGAATCGCTCTCGCTCTGCCGGCACGTTGCCAATTTGGGCGATTCAAAAACCCTTGCCATTCATCCGGCTTCAACCACTCACGAACAGCTCGGGATAGAAGGCAGAAAACAGGCAAAAATTCCTGAAACGATGATAAGAATGTCAATCGGTTTGGAAAACGCCGCGGATATAATAGAAGACGTCAAATCGGCTCTCTCAAAAATTTAAAAAACAAATCCCCTCACAAACATGAGGGGATTTATTGTTGTCTTCGAAGACAAAAATGAGATCCCTCGGACGCCTTCAGCGGCCTCGGGATAAAGGTTTGGTTTCTAAAATTCGTTCGCGCTTTGCGCTCCGAATTTTAGACCAAGCCCTTTACTTTACCGCATCCTTCAAGCCCTTGCCGGCTTTGAATTTCGGAACGGTCGTCGCGGCAATCTGAATCTTTTCTCCGGTCCGCGGATTCACTCCCTGGCGAGCCGCTCTTTTGCTGACCTTGAAAGTTCCAAAACCGGTGATTGCCACGTCTTCGCCTTTGGAGAGAGACGAGGTGATCGCGTCAAAAACCGCTTCCACGCCTTCCTGAACGTGCTTTTTTGAATACTCGGAGCCCACTTTCGCTTGAACCGCTTCAATGAGTTGCTCTTTGTTCATTTTTTTATTTTGTATAAATTAATGTTTCGACCTTTGTCAGCTTCTTGCTTTATGAGCTTTATCTCCATTATACCAAATTATTTCAATCCGCGACAACTCCGGTCTCTCTCAAGCGCTCAATTTTGACGGCCAAGCCCGTTTTAAAATCAATTTCAACGAGAACGGCGTTGACTTCAACCGGCCCGGAGGCCACGTCTGCTTTAACTTTAATCTGTTTTAAAAAACCTTCCAAAATCGGTTCTCTCTCAACTCCGATTATCGAATTCTCGGGTCCGACCATTCCGACATCGCTGACAAAAGCCGTTCCTTTGGGCAAAATTTTAGCGTCGGCGGTCGGAACGTGCGTATGAGTCCCCAAAACCGCCGAGACCCGGCCGTCCAGATACCAGCCCAGCGCCGCTTTCTCCGAAGTGGCCTCGGCATGCCAGTCAACGATAATCGCGCCGTATTTTTCGGCCGCCTCGTCGTCGGAACCGTTTAAATGCCGCTCGCGCAAAATTTCATCGGCGGCCCGAAACGGATCGTCGTAATGAGAATACATGAAAACGCGGCCGATTAAATTGATTATCAAAACCCGCGACACTCCGGCTTCAAGCTCCAAAAAACCCCTGCCGGGTAAACTCGGAGGAAAATTATAGGGCCTCAGCAAAGGCAATTTTTTATTTTCCAAAAGAGAGATTGCTTCTTTGTGGCGCCAAATGTGATTGCCGGAAGTGACGGCGTCAACTCCGGCCGCCAAAAGCTCTTGAAAAGTCCTCTCAGTGACTCCTTTGCCGTGAGCGATGTTTTCGCCGTTCGCTACCGCCAAATCCGGGGAGTATTTTTCCCGCCACGCCGGCAGAATTTTCGCGAGCGCCTTTCTGCCGGGAGCGCCGATAATGTCGCCAAAAAAAAGAATTTTCATATTATCTGGCGTATTCAACCGCACGGGTTTCGCGGATAACATTAACTTTAATCTCGCCCGGATATTTCAACTCCTGCTCGATTTTGTCCGCGACGTCTTTTGCCAATTTTATCGCGCCCAAATCGTCAATAACCGTCGGAGTGACGAAAATCCTGATCTCCCGACCGGCCTGAATCGCGTACGTCTTTTCTATGCCCGGGAAAGAGTTGGCGATCTTTTCCAAATTCTCAAGCCGCTTCAGGTAATTTTCAACGGTATCGCGCCTGGCCCCGGGACGCGCCGCGGATACCGCTTCGGCCGCGGTCACGATAAACGACTCGGGCGTTGAAAAAGGATATTCTTCGTGATGCGCCTCCATTGCCCGGATAATCTCCTCGCGAATTCCGTATTTTTTCAAAATTTTCCGACCGATTTCAACGTGCGTTCCCTCAATTTCATGGTCAACCGCTTTTCCGATGTCATGCAATAGAGCGCCTTTTTTGGCCACTTCCACGTTTAAGCCCAGTTCCTTGGCCAGAATTCCGGCGATATGGGCCGCCTCAATGGAATGCAATAAAACATTCTGGCCGAAACTGGTTCGAAAAGCCAAACGCCCGATCAAATGAACGATTTCTTTGGGCAAGTCCAAAATGCCGGTTTCGTACGCCGCCGCCTCTCCGGCTTTTTTAATTCTCTCCTGGATTTCTTTTTGGGCCTCGGCCACTTTTTCTTCAATCTTGGCCGGTTGGATCCTGCCGTCCTGAATCAATTTTTCAAGAGCCGTTTTCGCGACTTCACGGCGAATGGGATCGTAACCCGAGATAGTTATGGCGTCCGGAGTTTCATCAACAATGATTTCAACGCCGGTCAGCCGCTCCAAAGTCCTGATGTTTCTGCCCTCGCGTCCGATAATCTTGCCTTTGAGGTCTTCATTCGGCAAACTCACCATGCTTGTCATCACGTCGGAGACGTGGGAACGAGAATAGCGATGAATCGCCGTAACCATGAGTTCCAGCGCCTTTCTCTCAAGCTCTTCGCCGCGAAGTTTTTCCAGGCGAACGGTTGAGTCAAGAATGTCCTGGCGGTATTTTTCTTCTACGGTTTTTAAGAGATTTTCTTTGGCCTGCTCAAGAGTGAAGCCGGCGATTTTTTCCAACGTCTCGCGCTCTCTCTCGCGCAAGGCCTCTATTTCCGATTTGATCTGCTTGACCTTCTCTATTTTTTCCTGCAAATCGCCTTCTTTCGCTTCGTAAGATTCTATTCTCCTGTCCAAATTCTCCTGTCTTTTGACCAAACGATCTTCCAATTCATCCAGCTTCTTAAGGCCTTCCTTTTCTTCCAGTTTAACGGCTTCAAGCGCTTTTTCCGCTTTATCCTTGGCCGCGATTATAATTTCCCGGGCCTTGGTTTCGGCCTCGGCCGTCGCTTTCGTGATTTTTTGCTCAATTGAACCGAGCTGTCCTCTGGCAATCGTTTGCCTGGCGTAATATCCCAGAATTGAACCGACAACAACCAAAAACATTGACCCAAAAACCAAAAATATGTCGTTTAACATAAGTTATTAAATTCATTCCCAAGCCGTCGGGGTCAAACTTTAAATACGGCGATTTTCTTGAAATATCACCGAAATCGAAATCTCTTTCGATTTTTTCGGCAATCCAAAATAGCCTCTTGCCCGGCCATGTCCGAAGAGTTTGTCCCTGACGGAAGCAAAATAAATTTCCAATGGTTAAAATTAAATTCATGATATGAAATTTAACTTTTTCAAGCGTATCAAAAATATGTCATTTTGTCAAAATTTGTCTGAAAATGATATAATAAAAAACATGAAACCAATAATATTGATTATTTTTGACGGATTCGGAATGGCTCCAGCAAGGGAAAACAATGCAATTACCAAGGCAAAAACGCCGGTTTTGAACGAAATTCAGGCCAATTTTCCTTCAACTGCCCTTCAGGCCTCGGGCGCGGCGGTCGGTTTGCCGTGGGGAGAGGCCGGAAATTCTGAAGTCGGCCACCTGACCATCGGCAGCGGCCGAAACATTTTCCAGCATCTGCCCAGAATCATATTCGCCATCCGCGACGGCTCTTTTTTCAAAAATCCCGCTTTTCTGGGCGCGGTCAAACACGTAAAAGAAAAAAAATCCAATCTGCATCTGGTCGGTTTGATCGGTTCGGGCAGCGTTCACAGCTACATTGATCATCTTTACGCGCTTTTGGATCTCGCCCAAAAAGAAAACCTTTCCCAAAAAACCTATCTTCATCTTTTTACGGACGGCAAAGACAGCCCCCCGCACGAGGCGGCGAAATTCGTCTATAACATCAGACAGCGCCTGGAAAGTTTGGACGTCGGAGAAATATCCACCATAATGGGACGTTTTTACGCCATGGATCGCGACAATAATTGGGACAGGACGGAAGCCGCTTACCGGCTATTAACCGAAGGCGCCGGCGAAGTATTGGAAGATCCGGTCGCTGCGCTGGAAAAGGCCTACCAAGAAAATTCAAGCGACGAACGCGTAAAACCGGTTGTTATTCGAAGAGCGGATAAGGCGGCGAACGCAATCTCCGACAACGACGCCGTGATTTTTTTCAATTTCAGGGAGGACTCCGAGCGGCAATTGACGAAGGCCTTTGTCCAGCCGCGATTTGACAAATTTCCCCGCCGGCAATTGAACAATCTTTATTTCGTCGCCATGACCGAATACGAAAAAGGCCTGCCGTTTGAAGTCGCGTTTCCGCCGATTGGAGTGGAAAACGCGCTTGGAGAGGTTTTCAGCAATACGCAAAAAAAGCAGGTCAGAATCGCCGAAACGGAAAAATACGCCCATGTGACTTATTTTTTCAACGGCGGCAAAGAAATCGCCTTTCCCGGCGAAGACAGAATTTTGATACCTTCAATCACGACTCCTCATTTGGAACAGCAGCCGGCGATGGCGGCTTACGAAATAACGGATAAATTGCTGGACGCTTTGGAAAAAAAGATTTACGATTTGGCGGTCGTCAATTACGCCAACTCCGACATGGTCGGCCATACCGGAAATTTTGACGCAACGGTGAAAGCGGTGGAGGTTCTGGACCGATGCCTGGGCATGATTTATAAATGGGTGCTGGCAAACGACGTGATTTTAATCCTGACTTCGGATCACGGCAATGCCGAAGAAAAATTCGACCTTTTGACCGGCGAAACAAGAACCGAGCATAGCACCAATCCCGTGCCTTTTTACTTGATAGCCAAGCCGTACAAACGGACAAAAACCAGCGAGGAAATCATCAGATCAAACATAGAAATCGGCGGACTTTTGGCCGACGTCGCGCCGACGATTCTTGAATTGGCCGGTTTGGCCCAGCCGAAAGAAATGACCGGCAAAAGTTTATTAAAAATACTTATTTGATAAAAAAACCGCCGACGAATCGACGGTTTTTTTATTTTCTGCTTTCTATTTTCTAAATTCTATTTACTTCTTTATAATCTTATCAATTATCCCGTAGTCCTTCGCTTCTTCGGCGCTCATGTAAAAATCGCGGTCCGTGTCTTTTTCAATCTTGGCAAGCGGCTGGCCGGTATGTTTTGCCAAAATTTGATTCAATTTGTCCTTGATTTTAATTATGTGACGGGCGGTGATTTCTATCTCAACGGCCTGCCCTTCGGCTCCGCCCATAACCTGATGAAGCAAAACCTCGGAATTAGGCAAAGAAAAACGCTTGCCTTTCGTTCCGGCGGTCAGCAAAACCGCGCCCATTGAAGCCGCCACGCCGATGCAAATGGTTGAAACGTCGGGCTTCACGTACTGCATCGTGTCATAAATCGCCAAACCGGCAGTCACCGAGCCTCCGGGCGAATTAACGTAAAGCTGAATGTCTTTCTTCGGATCCTCGTGCTCCAAAAATAAAAGCTGGGCGATGACGACATTGGCCACCGCGTCGTTAATCGGTCCGCCGAGAAAAATAATCCTCTCTTTCAGCAGGCGGGAATAAATGTCGTAAGCCCGCTCGCCCATGGGCGATTTTTCAACAACCGTGGGAATTAAGTAACTCATATTTTTTCCAATAATTGAAATACTTTTTCGTTCCTGATTACGCCTTTAGTATAATCTTTCAGTTGCTCGGGGTCAATGTCTTTTTTCGCCCCCCCGTCGGCCGGATAATGCTTCAGGGTTTCATTCATCCGCTCTTCAATTTCATTTTCGGAAACATTGACGTCTTCTTTCTTCGCAATCGCTTTCAAAACCAGCGCGATCCGCACTCTTTTTTCCGCCGAAGGCGCCATCTCTTTTTTTAATTCCTCCGCGGTTTTTTTAATTTGCGAAAGGTATTGGTCGAAAGAAAGCCCCAGCCGGCCGACGCTTTGGTTCAGTTCTGACATCATTTTTTCCAATTCGTAATCAATCAAAATTTGAGGCGTTTCAAAATTCGTTTGCTCGGCTATCGCTTCGATTGTTTTTATTCTCGCGCGCTCTTTTTCTTTCTGTTCTTTTTCCGCCATGATTCCGTCTTTCACGTTTTTTTTCAACGCCTCAAGACCGTCGAAATTTCCAAGACCTTTGGCGAAATCGTCGTCAAGCGCCGGCAATTCCCTTTGCTGAAGAACGTTCAACCGCGCTTTGAAATCAAGCGATTTTCCGGCCAAATTCTTGGCAAAGTAGTCGTCCGGAGCTTTTAAAGAGAATTCTTTTTCCCGGCCGACTTCCATTCCGACCAGATTATCTTCAAAACCGGGCATAAAACCGCCCTCGCCGATGATTAGGCCGTGATTTTTGCTTTCTCCGTTTTCTATTTTCACGCCGGCAAGCAGGGTTTCAAAATCAATTTCAACAAAATCGCCTTTCTGAACCGGCCGGTTGACGGCAACGTATTTTGCCCGAGATTTTTGAAGCCAGGCCAAAGCATCA
>Ga0155786_134_pt1 | contig 8306 bp, 7 predicted proteins | sample RifCSPlowO2_01_FD_107440 | JGI IMG/M metagenome (GOLD analysis project Ga0155786, IMG submission 107440) | Candidatus Azambacteria bacterium RIFCSPLOWO2_01_FULL_46_26 | reverse complement strand
CAAACGCGTAAAAACGATGCAAGATTTTGATGTCGGGGTCTGAACCCCGCGGGTCTTTTACAACGAAAAACAGGAGAGGTGAAAATGCTGAACAACGGTGTTTATTTGGACTTATATTACTGGCTTGTTTTGACAAGACGGGCCGAAGAAAAACTGCGCGAAGTTTATCGTTCGCAAAAAGACGAAAAACTGATTTTCGGCAACATCTATCTTTCAACTTTACAGGAGGCGATTGCCGTCGGCGCCGCTTGCGCCGTTCGGCCGACGGACTGGATTTCCCACACTCACCGCGAACTCGGCGCTTTGCTTGTTCGCGGGCGTTGCGATCTTGAGAAGATTTTCGCCAATTATTTGGCCAAACAGACCGGCTATACTCGCGGCCGGGATTCGGGTTTGAATTTCGGCAACATGGAAAACAGGGTCATTCTCAAACATCCCTTTATGGCGGTCAATCTTTTGGTCGCGGCCGGAGTCGCTTGGGAAATCAAAAATCAAAAACGCGGCGAGATAGTGCTGGCGTTTTTGGGAGACGGCGCGACTTCCGAGGGTTTTACCCACGAAGCGATGAACGCGGCCGGCCTTTGGAAACTGCCGATTGTGTTTGTCTGCAACAACAATCAACTGGCGATTTCAACTCCATTTGAAAAACAGGTTGCCGGAGGCAACATTGCCCAGCGGGCCGCGGCTTATGGTTTTAAGAGCGCGAGGATTGACGGGACGGATGTTTTAAAAGTGCATAAGGCCGTTTCAATGGCGGCTGATCTTGCAAGGGTGGGCGACGGGCCGGTGCTTGTTGAGTGCGTGGGGTTCCGTCTTTCCGGACATGCCGAGCATGACGCGGCTGATTACATTCCCGAAGAAATATGGAACGAATGGAAAAAGCCGGAGCACGATCCGATCGTGAAATTCCAGAGATATCTCATTGGAAATCGTTTGGCGAACGAAACGGATTTGCGGGAGCGCGAACGGATGGTCGATGAAGAGATTGCGAGCGCCTGGGAGAAAGCAAAAAGTCAGCCGTTTCCTGCGCCGGAAAGTTCTTTGGATGATCTCTTCAAAGGAGGGGAGTAAAAATGAGGACGCTTTATTTCGGAAAAGCGATTAACGTCGCGTTGGCCGAAGAGATGGAAAAAGATTCTTCAGTTTACATCATAGGACAGGATGTTGGCTACGGCGGGGTTTACGGAATTACGAAGGGCTTGCGCAAAAAATTCGGCGAAGAGCGGGTGCTTGACGCTCCGCTTTCGGAGAATTTGATTTTAGGACATGCCGCGGGTTCGGCATTGCTTGGCCGGCGGCCGGTCGTCGAGATTCAGTTTTCTGATTTTTTGAGCGTTGGATTTCCGATGATAACCCAGCTCATCGCCTCATATCGCTGGCGTTCCGGCACCGGACTTCCGATTGTTATTCGCGCGCCTTACGGCGGAGGAAAAAACGGCGGGCCGTTTCATTCTCAATGTCCGGAATCCTGGTTTCTCAATGTCCCGGGCTTGAAGATTGTTATTCCTTCAACTCCCGCCGACGCTTACGGACTGCTGAAAACCGCGATTGCCGATCCCGACCCGGTGCTTTATTTGGAGCACAAAAAGCTTTACTGGGAGAAAAAAGGCGAACTGCCGGACGGTTTGGCCGCCTTTCTCGGTGAAACGGCGATTTCGTTCGGCAAGGCGGCGATCAGGCGTTACGGACACGATTGCTTGATTGTTTCATATGGTTTGACGGCTCTGATGGCGGAAGAAGCCGCGAAAGTTCTTTGGGAAAAAAATGAGATTTCTTGCGCGGTTCTTGATCTGAGAACTTTGATGCCGCTTGACGAGCAGGAGATGATTCGTTTCGCGAATTCCTGCGGAAAGGTTTTGATTGTTCATGAAGCGCCGAAGGTCTGGGGGCCTGGCGCCTGGCTGGCTCAGATTGTTAGAGAAGCAAATCACCACGTCAGAGTCGGAATTCTGGGCAGTCAATACACGCTTTCGCCTTTCAGCCCGCCGCTTGAGGAATTTTATCTGCCTAATTCCGAGAAAATAGTTCAGGCCGTTAAGGATTTGTTGACTTGGAGGAAAAAATGACGAAAGAACGGGAACAAAAATATGAACGGATTGAATTGACGCCGCTTCGTCTGGCTATCGCCAATAGGATGACCGAAAGCAAAACAACGATTCCGCACGCGGCAACGAAAATCGGCATTGACGTTACGGCGCTTGTAAGAGTTCGTTCGGTCTTGAAGAATCAATGGATTAACGAGAAAGGGTTTTGTCCCACGCCATTTGCTTTCACGGCTTTCGCGGCGGTCAAGGCGATCGCGAATCACGGTTTGATTAACAGTTCATTCTACGGAAGTCATATCGCCGGATTCGCGGATTGCAATTTAGCGGTTACGATGGAAGTGGCGGACAAGGGCTTGATGGCGCCGGTTATTCACAAGGCGCAAACGATGTCTTTTTGGGAGTTCGCCAAAATCCTGCACGAATTGACGCAAAAAGCGAAGGCCGGCGACGTTCGCGGAATGCGATTTCAAGACGCGACTTTCACGGTAAACAATACAGGAGCTTACGGAAGCGAAGACGGATACGCCGTGATTATGCCTCCGCAGGCCGCGATTCTGACCGTCAGAAAAATCGCGAAAACTCCGGTAGTGACAGAGGAAGGCGGCGAGGAACGAATCGTCGTTCGTTCCATAATGCCGATTTCTCTCTCTTTTGACCACAGAATAATGGACGGAAAAGAAGCAACCGGGTATTTGCTGAATATCAGGGAATTGATTGAAAAAGGCGGATGTTTTGACGCTTTAGAGTAAACAACAAATAAAAATAAAATTTCAAAAACCTTCTTGTAAATACAAGAAGGTTTTTTATTTGAGCGGGAGACGGGATTCGAACCCGCGATCTTCTCCTTGGCAAGGAGACGCGATACCACTTCGCCACTCCCGCAAAATTTGTGCCGCGCTGAGCGCGGCTTAACTAAGTTCAGCTTTGTGCCGGACCCCAGAATCGAACTGGGCACGCCTGCCTCTTCAGGGCAGCGCTCTACCAATGAGCTAGTCCGGCATATTTAATTTATATCAGATATTTATAATTTTTTCAACTGTGCGCGCTGAGGGTATCGAACCCCCGACCTACCCGGTGTCCCGCACAAAGTGGGCGACATAGGATTCGAACCTATGACCTCTTCGGTGTAAACGAAGCGCTCTAACCAACTGAGCTAGTCGCCCACTTTAAGCGGGATTGCGATTTGTTACCCCGCTAAGCGGGGACAAATCGGGAATAAACGGATCGCTCGGACCCTGTCCGCCATCTGGCGGAACTGAGCTAAGCGCGCATAAATATTGTTTTTATTCTTTGTCCTTTTTTGATATAATTCAAGCAGTCGTGATTTTACCGACATTATACAGAAAGGTCAAATTTTAGGCAAATTTTAAACAATTTTATGGACGTTAAAGAGCTGATACAAAAAGAGCAAGAATTCGCAAAATATGAGTACCAGTTAAAGATTAAGGCGGATATCGAAGAGAACGCACTTCACAAGCTCGGAGCAAGAAAAGTGGGCACAGTACTTCACGAGGACAGGTATTTTATCGCGAAAGGAAAAAAGGTGAGTGAAACGGACGAATTAGTAAGGTTGCGAAAAGAGGGCGGGGAAGATTTGCTTTTTACCTATAAAGGCCCGCTTGCCAGCAGAAAAGTCAGGACAAGAACGGTCATTAATAAGGCAATTGAAGAAAAAGAGGCGCTTGATATCAAGAAAAATTATGATGAAATAGTGAGCGTCAATAAAAAAAGGAGCATTTTTCTTTTGGATTCAGTCGTGATTAATATTGATAAAGTGGAGAATGTGGGCAATTTTATTGAATTTGAGGTGATAAATGAAGATGAATCTTTAAAAATCGACTTTTTGATGAGAAAACTCGGTTTGGATCCTTTGAACGCGACGAGATTTTCTTATTTCGAACTGGCGATTATGACATTAACGCCGCTTCAAAGAATTTTTGCTAAAATTCATGATAAATTCGGCAGATTCAGTTTCGGCATTTCTTCCGCGGTTTTGACGACGCTCGGCGTAATCGTCGGCTTAAATTCAGCCACCGCGTCTCTGCTGGCGGTGATTGGCGGCATAATTGCCGTGGCGATTTCGGATTCATTGTCCGATTCAATCGGCATGTATACCGCAAAAAAAGCCGAAAGAGGCATCTCGCCGGCGGTTGCTTTCAAAAGCGCTCTTAACGTGTTTTTGGGCAAGTTTATTTTCACTTTGAGTTTTCTCGTACCGTTTGGCGTTTTCCCGATTTCTTGGGCGATTTACGCGGGAATTTTTTGGGGTTTGATTTTGTTGACTTTTGTCAACCTTCAAATTGCCTTTCTTCACGAAGAAAATGTCGCCAAAAGCGTGGTTAAAAATATTTTTATCGCGATCGCCGTAATAATTGTTTCTTATTTTGCCGGCCGGGGCGTTGCTCTGTTTGGCTGATGCTTGTGGTTGGCAATTAAAAAGTGCCTTTCTTTTTTTAGAAAGGCACTTTCGATTTTCATTTTGATAAATTCCAGCCGCGGTAGACGGTTATGAATCCAGTGGCCGCGGTGTTTGAGTCATGGTCTTGCCAGTTTTCCTGACTTATTTTAAATCCGAATCGGACAAAGCTTTTCTGACCGGGGTATTCAAGCCGTATTCCGATTCCCGGCGCGGTGTAATTGTACCAGGTCGGGCCGTTTGGGTTGAACGAATACTTCAGTTCTCCGAAAAAATTGATTCTCAACTTACCCAAAGAGGCGTCGCTCAGTTCCGCTCCTTGTTCCACCACTCCTTCGGCCATTGCGCCGTAATTGTTCAGCGGCGAGGCCTGGGTTTTGAGTTCGCTCCAGACGGAGCCGGGAAAACTGACATTTGCCGCGTCCGCCGAATTTTTGCAGACCGCGAGCGCGAGCGCCGCGATTACGATAATCAGAATTTTTTTAACGGCCATTCCGTTTTTCACCTCCTCTTGTTTTTTTATTTCGCCGAAATGCATTGTTTTTTCCCAAAAATGCGGTTTGAAAATCAATTGCCAGATTGCTTTCAGGCAGGCGATTGCCATGAGTAGCCAGTACAATGGAATGAACAGCGCGAAAAGGGCAGTCAGAAACCGTTTTTCTATCAAAGCCGAAAGTACGTGAATTAGAATAAAAAACGCGTTGCCGAAAATCAAAGTGAAAACGTGAATTTGGTGAAGTGCCGGCGGAAAGAAAGCGTAAATGAAGTTCCAATTAAAGAGCCAGGCGATTGAGAGTGTCCAAAATATGATGTTCATCAAATGGATGACTGCCGTTCCTCCGGTGAAGAAAATGAATACGGCGAATCCGCAAACGCCGAATTCCCGGACGGCCTTCAGCGGATTTCTCGTATGGACGATGAAGGTCTGGAGAAATCCTTTTATCCATCTTGAGCGCTGGCGTATCCAATTTTTCAACTGCGAAGTTGCTTCCTCGTAAGTCACGGAATCAAACACTCTGATCGGCCGGCCTTTTTCTTCCTGTTTGTGCGGAAGATAACTCATTATTTTCATTCGGCCGCGCATACGATAAATACGCATTCCCAATTCGCAGTCCTCGGTCACATTGTATGAATCCCAGCCGCCGATTTTTTGCAAAAATTCAACTCTGAGGTGGTTTGAAGTTCCGCCCAACGGAATCGGTAAACCAAGACAATCAAGCGCCGGCAATGTGTAGCCAAACCATGAAGCGTATTCAGCGGTAAACCATCTCGTCAGGATATTCTGCCGCTCGTTGTAATAATCCAGTCGCGCCTGAACGCAAACAATTTCTTCGGGAGAGTCCCTGAACGTGAGATAAGCTTTTTTAAGCTGATTTTGTTCCGGCCTGTCTTCGGCATCGTAAATCGTGAGAAATTCGCCGGACACCTGAAACAGAATCGCGTTCAACACTCTGGGTTTTGAACGGATGAGCGCGTCCGCGGTCGGAATAATCATAACCTGAATATGGCGAGGAAGAACGTGTTTTTTCAGCGCGTCTTGGGTAATGTCGTCGTCATCGTCAACAAGAAAAAATATCTCAAGTCTGTCTTCGGGCCAGTCAAGATTATTCAGTGCTTCAATAAGTCCCGGAAGCGCCTTAACTTCATGCCTTAAAGGCACAAGGACGGTGTAAACCGGCAGTTCTTTGTCGGAACATTGCTGAACAATGCTTTTTGCCGCGCTGTTTTTTCGTATCTGAATCAGAGAAAACGCGAACAAAAGAAATCTGAATAGAATCGCGCCGAGATAAAACCCGGCGGCGGTTAAACTTAGGGCAAAAGCCGGACCGGCGATGCCGTAATGGTAGGCAAGGTAAGCCGTAGCGGCAATCCCAGCCAGAACCGTCAAAGCAATCAGGTTTGTCGAGCTCTGCCATAAATTTTTGGCGCTCAATTCATCTTTTAGGAAAAGAAAATCCGTCTGCAAACTTGCTCACCTCGCTTTCGTTGTTGTTAAATTGTTAAAGAGTTTAAAACTATCTTACAATAAAATTCAATAAATGTCAAGTAAAATTCAAAACCTGCGCATATGCGTGGAAATAAAATTTCAAAACAAAAAAGACACTGTATGCAGTGTCTTTTTTGTTTGTGTCTGTATTGTACCAAACTCGCACCTATTTCCAAAACAAATGATGTCGCACGCGCGGAGCGCGTGGTGATGTGAAATGTAATCGTACGCTCCACGACGAATTCCGTCACGGCACAGCCTCCGCTCCACCAGACTGTCGGGTACGACAGTCTGCCTCCGCTTCTGCTGTTCCGCTCCGCCCTCGCCTCGCCACCACGCATTCTTTTTTGTTTGGCGGGGGTTTTCTCTTTTTTGATTTGGTATGGTGGTGGCGGGCGAGGTCGGGTTTCTCCAAAGGAGAAACTGACGGAATTCTAGTGCCAACTCGGTGGACGAAGTTTTGGCAAAACTATTTTTTGGGGAAAGGATTTGCCAAAACTTCGGCTCTTCTGTTTTTGAATTTGGATGTCGCAAATGGAAAAGGAGGGGTTTGGGGAGGAATTTTCCATTTGCTCCTCTTTTTGTTTTTGAAAAATTGGTGGCGGACATATATGCATTATACTGCACTCTTGCAAAACAATGCAAGTTTTCCTATTATGTATCTATGACATCAGGTAAAAAACTTGGGGAAAACCTAAGAAAATGGCGTTTGAAAAAGAATATGTCGCAAGGAGACCTTGCGACTGCTTTGAGCGTGGACAGAGCATATATCAGCAATATTGAAAATGGTCGAATGAACCCCACTCTTTCAACATTGGAAAAAATTGCCGGGGCGCTTGGAATTTCCAGTAGCGAACTTTTGAAATAATTTTATGAAAAAACAATCTTCAAATAAAAACTTAAAGACAGCAAATAAGCAAAAGAAAGACGAGTTTTATACTCAACTCGCTGATATTGAAAATGAAATCAAACACTACAAAGACCAATTTCGTGGCAAGGTGGTATTTTGTAATTGTGATGACCCAAAGGAAAGCGACTTCGTTAAATATTTCAGTAGAAATTTTGAACATTTAGGGTTGAAAAAATTGATCGCCACGCATTACAAAGATGCAAATTTATTTACGAGAGAAGCGCCTTATAAATTGGAATACACGGGCGACAAAAACAACAATCGCATGCCCGATCCTAATGAGTTTATAACCGAGATGATTGGCACGGGCGACTTCCGTAGTGAGGAATGTATCAAGCTACTCAAAGAAGCCGATATAGTAGTAACCAACCCGCCGTTTTCTCTATTTCGTGAGTATGTCGCACAACTTATGGAATATGACAAAAAGTTTTTGATTATTGGGAATACCAATGCTCTAACTTATAAAGATATATTTAAGTTAATCAAAGACGACAAAATTCGTACTGGCTACACAAATTTTAATGTTGGAATGTTTTTTGTCGTGCCAAACGATTGGGAAAATTTTCATCATATTGATGAAAATGGTAAAAAAATAGCTCGTGTATCAACATCATGCTGGTATACAAATCTTGATGTTGAAAAACACAAAGAAAATATAACTTTGTATAAAAAATACACATCGGAAGAATACCCGAAATATTATAATTATGATGCGGTTGAAGTATCAAAAGTTTCTGAAATTCCAATGAGTTACATCGGTGCTATGGGTGTACCAATTACCTTTGTTGATAAACATAATCCCAAGCAGTTTCAAATAATTGCCTTGGGCATCGTCGGTAGTATTGATTTTGCAAACAATAAAAGAATGGAAATATTAAAACAAGGCAAACCAACTGGTAAATTTACAATGAATGCTAAAGGTACTTTATATAGGAAGTATAATCCGGA
>Ga0155786_148_pt1 | contig 8513 bp, 10 predicted proteins | sample RifCSPlowO2_01_FD_107440 | JGI IMG/M metagenome (GOLD analysis project Ga0155786, IMG submission 107440) | Candidatus Azambacteria bacterium RIFCSPLOWO2_01_FULL_46_26 | reverse complement strand
GCGGCCGTTCGGGCCGGCGCGGGATTCGTCAAAACAAGTACGGGCTTCGGGCCGGCCGGAGCGACGATTGAAGACGTCCGGCTTATGAAAAAGGCGGTTGAAGGAAAAGCGCTGGTAAAGGCCGCGGGCGGCGTTCGCGACAAAGCAACCGCATTGGCGATGATCGAAGCCGGCGCTGACCGGCTCGGTACTTCAAACGGAATTGGCATCATTCAAGAATAGAGAGAATTAAATTTTAACCCCGCATATAACTTTTTATGTGCGGGGTTGACCGTTTTTGCCAATTGTGTTAATTTATGCTCGGGTTCGTTAACAAAAAGCGAGGTTGAGAGATGAAATTTTACGGCGAAAATGTTTACAGTTTTATTGACGGAAAATTTCAATCCGTTTTGGAAGCCAGAAAAATGCTACCTAATTTAAATCCGTCCGACGGAAAAAATTTGGGAATCGTTCAAATCGCCAACGAGCATGACGTAGACATGGCGGTTGATGCCGCGATGTGCGCGCAGAAAAGATGGCAGGCGATGGGAATGGTGAAGCGGGCGGAGTATCTTTGGGCCGCGGCCCGTCTTTTGGAGGATAATAAACGCGATTTGGCTCATCTTGTCAGCGTTGAATCCGGCAAACAGATTAACGAGGCGATTGCCGACGTGGTTGAGGCGCTTCACATGGCTCAATACGATTTTTCGATCGGGCATCTGGGAATGACAGGCAAGGTGTTGGCCGACGAAGTGCCGACGAAAGAATGTCTTGAGATTCTTGAGCCGAGGGGCGTGGTCGCCGCGATTACTCCCTGGAATTTTCCGATCGCGATTCCGTTCTGGCTTATCGGTTTGTCGTTGATTTTCGGGAATACGGTGATTTTAAAACCGTCGGAAGAAACGCCGATTTGCGGCCAAAAAATCGCCGAGATTTTTGACCGGGCTGGAATTCCGCGGGGCGTTTTTCAGGTCTTGCACGGCGAAGGAGACGTCGGCTGGCAGCTTGTCCGGCATCCGGGCGTTGACGTCGTTCTTTTCACCGGTTCCTACGAAGTCGGCTCAAAAATCAAGCAGGAAGTCGCCAAATACGACAATAAATTCTGCACCATTGAAACCGGCGGGAAATCGGCGGTCGTTGTTTTAAAAGACGCGGATTTGGATTTGGCGGTTAACGCCGGAATTCTTTCGGCGTTCAAAACAGCCGGCCAGCGCTGCGTTACCGGCGGAAGGGTCATTATAGAGCGGCCGCTCTACGACGCTTATGTCGAAAAATTCGTGGAAATCGCCAAAAGAATCAAAGTCGGCGATCCGTTGACCGCGGATACTTTTTACGGCCCGATGATAAATAAGGACGCGGTCGGCAAAGGACTCAGGTTTAATAAGTATGCCGTTGAAGAAGGTTTTAATATTCTTCTTGACCGCAACAGCGAACCGGACCCGATCCATGGCGGCAATTGGCTTAAGCCCTTTGTTTATGCGATGAAAAAATACCGCCGGGGCAATGAAAGCCACGTCCTGCAGGAAGAAGCATTCAGCCCTCACGTTGCGCTGATTCCGGCCGAGAGCGCGGAAGAGGCGATCGCGATTTATAACGACACGAGATACGGTCTGGCCGGTTCCGTTATCACCAACGATTATCGTCTGGCGAAATTCGCCCGCGACAATATGAAGTGCGGAATCTGGTACTGGAATCTGCCCTGCATCGGCGCCGGCGTGCGTCTGGCGTTCGGAGGTTTGAAGAAATCAGGCAATCTGATTTCTTCGGCTTCGGGCATAATTCCGGCTATCACGCATCCTAAAGCCGTAACGATGAATTACGACACGAAGATCGTTATGGCCCAGGGTTTGAGTTCAAAAATTTAAAACGAAAACGTCCCCATTGGAGATTTAATCTCCAATGGGGCTTTTATTTTGCGGAGAATTTTGATATAATGAATGAGTGGTTTTATTTTTTTTAATTCAAATTTTATGAAAATATTCGTTACGCGGGAAATTCCCGACGCGGGAATAAAAATGCTCAAAGAAAAAGGTTATGAAGTCGAAGTGAGTTCAAAAGACGGCGTTTTGACCAAAGAAGAATTAATATCGGCAGTTAAAGGCAAAAATTACGATGCCGTTCTTTGTCTTTTGACGGACAAAATTGACGACGGTATTTTTGAAGCCGCCGGCCCGCAATGCAAAATCTTCGCCAATTACGCGGTCGGGTTTGACAACATCGATCTCGCGGCCGCCAAAAAGCGGGGGATTATGATAACCAACACTCCCGGGGTTTTAACCGAAACCGTCGCCGAACACACTTTTGCTTTGATGCTGGCCGTCGCTCATCGTATTCCCGAAGGCGATAAATTTACAAAAGCGGGAAAATACGCCGGCTGGGCGCCCATGCTTTTGCTCGGGAGCGACGTTTCAAAAAAAACGCTCGGCGTCGTCGGTTTGGGCAGAATCGGTTCAAGAGTCGCTTATCACGCCGTCAAAGGATTTGAGATGAAGGCGCTGTATTACGATCCGAAGCCCAACCCGGATTTTGAAAAAGAATACGGGGCGAAATTCGTTGATTTGGAAACGCTTTTGAAGGACTCGGATTTTGTGTCAATCCACGTTCCGCTTTTGCCGGAAACCCGCCATTTGATCGGTGAAAAAGAATTGAAAATGATGAAAAAAACGGCATATTTAATCAATACTTCAAGAGGGCCGATTGTCGACGAACCGGTTCTCGTCAAGGCGCTGCAAGAGCGATGGATCGCCGGCGCGGCGCTTGACGTGTTTGAAAACGAGCCGAAATTGGCGCAAGGGCTCGCGGAATCGGATAACGTCGTGTTAACGCCTCATATCGCTTCGGCCACTTTTGAAACAAGGTCAAAAATGTCCGAAATGGCCGCGAGCAACATTATAGAAGCGCTGTCAGGCGGAATTCCGCCAAATCTGCTGAAGTAAAAGCAAAACTGCTTGCTTTTTTTTGGGAGTCGGGTTAGAATGCACAACGAGGAATTCCAGCAAACATTTTAAATAAAAAATCATGGACACCATCGGCTTAAAAGCAAATTTGAGAAAAACTACCGGCAAAAAGGTCAGCAATTTGAGATTGCTGGGCATTCTGCCGGCCGTTATTTACGGCCGAGGTTTTGAAACGCAAAATTTGGAAATGAATTACGGCGATTTCGAAAAGGTTTACAAGCAGGCGGGAGAAAATACAATCATTGATCTTGCCGTTGACGATAAGCCCAAAAAAGTTTTGATTCAGGAGGCGAAAAGAGACCCCATTTACGACAAATTTCTTCACGTGGATTTTTACCAGGTCAGGATGGACGAAAAAATAACGGCAAACATTCCGCTGGTGTTTGAAGGCGACTCTCCGGCAATCAAAGATTTCAGCGGCATCTTGGTTAAAAATCTCCATGAAGTGGAGGTCAGCGCTTTGCCGGGTAATCTGCCGCACGATATTAAAGTTGACTTGTCGAGAATAATGACTTTTGAAGACAATGTTTGCGTCAAAGATTTAACTATTCCCGCGGGAGTGGAAATTCTGGACGATCAGGAGACCGTAGTCGCATCCGTGGTTCCGCCGCGGAGCGAAGCCGAAATGGAAGCGCTCAAAGAAGAAGTCGTCGCGAAAGTGGAAGAGGTTAAAGTTGAGACCGAAGAGAAAAAAGCGGCCAGAGAACAGGCGAAAGAAACGGAAGAGCCAGCAAAATAAATTTAATTTCAGCCAACATAAAGATGAATTTTCGGACGAAAACCTTGAATTTCAAAAAAGCCATAATTATTTATGGCTTTTTGGTTTTAGGGATTTTTTTGCCGTTTTTGGCGTTAAACGCTCAGACGGTTGAGGATCGGCGGAACGAATTGAAACAAGCTTTGGAGGTTTTGGACGCGCAGATACAAGAGCTGAACGACAGTATCGCCGGGGGGAAACAACAGTCCGCGACTCTTCAGAAAGAGATAAACATTTTGAAAAACGAAGCCAAAAAAATCGAATTGGAAATCAAGCAGCTTGATTTGGCGATTGCCGAGGCGCGTTTGGAAATTGACGAAAAAGACAAAGAAATAGATCAGATTGAGAAAAAATTAAGCTCGCGGAAAACGACATTGGCCGAATTTTTAAGAAAAATCAATGAAGCGGATCAGGCGTCGCTTTTTGAAATCGTCTTGAGCCACAAAAAGTTTTCCGACTTTTTCAACAAAATTAACGCCGTGCAGGATCTTCACCGCGAAATCAAAGAGTTTTTTGAAAAAACTCAAGCGTTGAAGAAAAAAACCGAAGAAGAAAAAGAAGACGCGGAGGAACAAAAACGCCAGTACGAACGCTTGAGATCAATTCAAGGCGTGAAGAAATCCGATTTAACGGAAAAACGCGGACAGCAGGAAACTTTGCTTTCGCGGACCAAAGGACGGGAGTCCGAATATAAAAAATCAATCGTTCAAAAACAAAAAGACGCCGCTTCAATCCGGAGCCAGCTCTTTTTGCTGGCCGGCTCGGCCGCGATTCCTTTTGAAAAAGCGATTGAATACGCTAATTTTGCTTTTCAAAAAACAGGAATCCGTCCGGCTTTTCTGCTTGGAGTGTTCAAAGTGGAATCGGAAATGGGCGCCAACGTCGGCAAAGGCAATTGGCGGGAGGATTTGTCGCATCCGCGGTGCGCTTCGCAAAGGAAAGCGTTTGAACAAATTACCGCCGAATTGGGGCTGAATCCCGACCTTATGCCGGTTTCAAAGACCGCGTGGTACGGCTATTGCGGCGGAGCGATGGGGCCGGCGCAGTTTATGCCGGCAACGTGGCTGGGCTATAAAAGCAAAATCGCGGCCTTGAGCGGACATAATCCGCCCAATCCATGGGATCCGCAAGACGCTTTTATCGCGGCGGCTTTGCTTTTGAAAAATAACGGCGGAGCTGGCGGTCCGGCGAACGAGAAAACGGCGGCTTTGAAATATCTCGCGGGCGCGAATTGGCAAAAAACCGCTTATCAATTTTACGGCAACGAGGTGATGAGTTACGCGCGGGAATATCAGGAACAAATAGAAATTTTACAGAGTTTGGCTTCCCGATAGCTCTGGCGATTTGCTCATTTCCTCGATTATTTGACCCAAATCTCCTTCGAGAATGCCTGGCAAGTTGTGCCAGCTTTTTTTAATCCTGTGATCGGTCAGCCGATCCTGCGGGAAGTTATAAGTTCTGATTTTTTCGGCTCGTTCGGCTCCGCCGATCTGGGCGCGCCTTTCTCCGGTTATTTTCGCGGCCTCGGCCGCTCTTTGCATTTCCAAAATTTTTGATTTAAGCGTCCGCATCGCTTTCTCTTTATTTTTCGCCTGCGAACGATCGGTTTGGCAGGCGACAACCGTGCCGGTCGGGAGATGGGTGATTCTTATGGCGGTTTCAACTTTATTGACGTTTTGTCCGCCCGGACCGCTTGAGCGGTAGGTGTCTATTTTTAAGTCCTTCGCTTCAATTTTGATTTCAACGTCTTCCGCTTTGGGTAGCACCGCCACCGTCGCGGTTGATGTGTGGATTCGGCCGCTTTTTTCCGTAACCGGAATTCTTTGGACGCGGTGAACGCCGGATTCATGAATCAACTTTGAAAAAACGCCCGGGCCGTTGATTTCAAAAATGATTTCTTTACAGCCGCCCAATTCCGTTTCGCTTGAATCAAGAACATCAACATACCAGCCGTTTTTTTCCGCGTAGCGCTTGTACATCCTGAAAAGATCGGCGGCGAACATTGCCGCTTCGTTTCCTCCCGTGCCGGCCCGAATTTCCATAATAACGTCTTTTTCCGAGACCGGTTTTTGGCCGGACATCAAACCGTCAATTTCGCTTTTCAGATGTTCTTTTTTTGCCGCCAGTTTTTTCAGATCGTCTTCGGCAAGATTTATCAGATCGAGGTCGGTTTCGGTTTTTAAAATCTGCTCGGTTTCTTTGGTCTCGTTTTCAATTTTTTCAAGCTCTTCGCGTTTGATCAAAATCTTTTCAACTTCGGCGAATCTTTTTGAAAGTTCCTGGCTTTTTTTGACGTCGGAAAAAACCCCGGGGTCGGCGAGTTTTTTCGTCAAATCTTCGCGTTCTTTTTTTAAGAGTTCAATTTTATCCGACATATTAATTACCCCGCACCCCGCCGAGGCGGGGTGCGGGGCCGATTCGCGTGCGCCGAGTTCCTTAAGCCTTCTCCTTTTTCATTCGCGGTTTTTTTTCTTTGACCGTTTCTTTTTTCGCCGCGCTCTTTTCAACGATCTTTTTGAATCGCTCGACGCGGCCGGCCGTGTCAACCAGTTTTTCCTTTCCCGTGTAGAAAGGATGGCAATTGCCGCAAATCTCAACTTCAATGTTTTCTTTCGTCGAACCGACTTCAAAGGTATGGCCGCACGCGCATTTAACCCGCGCTTTTTCGTAATATTTGGGGTGTATGTCTTGTTTCATAATAATGAATATTACCAGCAAATCCGCATCCCGTCAATAATTTCAAGAACTATTGCAACTTTTAAAAAATTATGCTACCATAAATTCTGTTTTACACGCGCAAAAATTAACTTAGGAGAAATAACAAATTTATGGCTAACCAAGAAATGATTAAAGAAATGCATCAGGCTGGGGTTCATGTCGGCCGCCAAAAATCCAGCACCGACCCGAAAATGAAACCGTTCATTTTCGGCCTCAAGAGCAATCTTCAAATAATTGATCTTGAGAAAAGCGCGGAAAAATTATCCGTGGCCCTGGATTTGCTTCGGAAAATCGCTCAAGGCGGCGGTAAAATCATATTCGTCGGAACAAAGCCGGCGGCAAGAAAGACGGTGGAAGAAGCGGCAAAAAGATGCGGCCAGCCGTATGTGACCTTAAGATGGCTCGGAGGGACTTTGACGAATTTTTCCACGATTTCAAAAAGAATCAATTATCTTAAGGATTTGGAGAGAAAAAAAGAAACCGGAGAATTGAAAAAATACACCAAAAAAGAACAGCTTACGCTTGAGCGCAAATTGGCGGAATTGACCGAACAGCTGGGCGGTTTGAAAAATTTGGACAAATTGCCGGACGCGGTTTTCGTCGCCGACGTGAAAGAAAACGAAATAGTGGTCAAAGAAGCAAAGATAAAAAAGATTCCCGTTGTCGGACTGATTAACACAAACGCGAATCCGACGACAATAGAATATCCGATTCCGGCAAATACCAATGCCGCTTCTTCAATTAAATATTTGGTCAATAAAATTGCCGAGGCGATTTTGTCTTCCGCGGCGGCGGCTGAAGAACCGGAGGCGACGGCTGCCGGCAAAAAAGCATGAAAATTTCATCGGAACAAGTGAAACAACTGAGAGCGCAGACCGGCGCTTCAATAATGGACTGCAATCAGGCCCTTCAGGAATCGCTCGGCGATTTCGCGAAAGCGCTTGAAATTTTGAAAAAGAAGGGGGCGCTTAAGGCGGAAAAGAAAGCCGCGAGAACCGCGGAGCAGGGGATAATAGAAGCGTACGTGCATTCAAACGGCAAGATCGGCGTTTTGGTCGATCTTCGCTGCGAAACCGATTTCGTCGCCCGAAACGAAGAATTCAAAAAATTGGCGCATGAACTGGCTTTGCATGTCGCGGCCATGAATCCTTCGTACGTGAGCCGGCAGGATGTCCCGGCGGACATTCTGGAACATGAAAGAAAGTTGTATCTGGACGAGGTCGCCGGGCTCGGGAAACCGGAGAAAATCATGAATGAGATAGTGGAAGGCAAACTCGGAAAGCATCTTGAGGCGATCTGCTTTTTGGAACAGCCATACGTTAAAAATCCCGACGAAACGATTGACGCGTTGATAAGAAGTTATATCGCCAAATTAGGCGAAAACATCCGAGTCGCGCGGTTCATCAGATATGAAATTTAATTTTTTGCTGATAATTCTGAGTTTGGCGGGCATTTTTTTTATCATCCTGCGAAAAATTCCCGTTTTGCTTCAAATAAACGATGATGGCCCCGCTCACGGCGGCGAAGGCGAAAATTTCATCCGGCCTTCGTTTCCGCGCGTTTATTCACGTTTGCTCAAAAATTTTCATGGCCCCAGATTCGTCAATTTTTTCTTGATAATCTTGGAAAAGTTCCTGAGAAAATTGAAAATCGCGTTTTTAAAAATTGACAATGTGATCACCGGCTGGCTGGTATCGGTGAGAATGAAATCGCAAAGCGCTCATTTGGAGTCCCGATATCTTTCTTTGTGGGCAAGAAGAAAAAATGATCTTGAGCGCGATGATAAGTTTGACAATTTAGAATAATAGTGTTTTTATTTCAACGAGCGAGGAGCGAAATCAAGCTTGTTTGAATTTCGTCCGAGCGACGTTGAAACAAAGGGTTTAATACCCTTTGTTATTGGCGGTTTCCATGCCAAGCCCGTTACAAATGCCGATGTAGCTCAGTGGTAGAGCAACTGTTTTGTAAACAGTAGGTCGTCGGTTCGAATCCGACCATCGGCTCATCGGTATTTGTAACGGGTAAATCGCGTGGGTGGCGGAGTGGTCAAACGCAACAGACTGTAAATCTGTCGGCCTCAGGCCTCCGCAGGTTCGAATCCT
>Ga0155786_110_pt1 | contig 14544 bp, 11 predicted proteins | sample RifCSPlowO2_01_FD_107440 | JGI IMG/M metagenome (GOLD analysis project Ga0155786, IMG submission 107440) | Candidatus Azambacteria bacterium RIFCSPLOWO2_01_FULL_46_26 | reverse complement strand
CCGGTAAGGGAAACCGTGTTTTTCCCGGCAATGAAACCTAAAACCTAAATTATATGATCAATCTTGAACTCTTACGAACAAGCCCGGAAAAAATTAAAGAAGGGCTCAAAAAGAGAAACATGAAGCTCGACATTGAGCCGATTTTGGAATTGGACAAAAAGCACCGCGAATTGTTGACGCAAGTCGAACAGCTTCGCCACGAACAAAATCAATTGAGCAAAGAGATCGGCCACGTGACGGGCGAGGAGTGGACCGCGATGATCAAACAAATGAAGGCCTTGAAAACTCGGCTGAAAGAATTGGGACCGGAATTGGGGCTTTTAGAAGAAGCGTTGCGCAATGCTCTCCAATCAATTCCGAATTTGCCCGCCGCCGACGCGCCCGTTGGCCGCGACGAAAGCGAAAACGCGGTAGCGCGAGAAGTCGGCAAAAAACCCGTTTTTGATTTTAAACCGAAGGATTACCTGACTTTGGCGAACGGTTTGATCGACACGGAGCGATCGGCGAAAGTCGCCGGCAGCCGTTTTGCTTACGTTTTCGGCGATCTGGCTCGAATGGAGTTCGCGCTGGTGAATTTGGCGTTTGACACGCTCATACCCCACGGTTTTATTCCGGTAAATCCGCCGGTTATGATCAAACCGAAAGTTTACGAGGGAATGGGACGGCTGGCCGGAGACCAAAAAGAGGAGCGTTATTATCTGTCAAAAGATGATCTTTACCTCGTCGGCAGCGCCGAGCACACGATCGGGCCGATTCACATGGACGAAATTTTTGACGCCGCGGATTTACCGCGCCGTTACGTCGGCTTTTCAACGTGTTTCCGGCGGGAGGCCGGCTCTTACGGCAAAGACACGAAAGGAATCCTGCGCGTGCATCAGTTCGACAAAGTTGAGATGTTCGTTTTTTCTCTGCCGGAAAATTCCGAAGAGGAGCACAGGTTTTTACTTAGCCGGCAGGAAGAGCTGATGCAGCTTCTTAAACTTCCGTACCGGGTCGTCCAGATTTGCACGGGCGACATGGGCTTTACCGACGCCAAGCAGTATGACATTGAAACGTGGCTGCCCGGCCAAAACCAATATCGGGAGACCCATTCCTGTTCAAACACCACCGATTTTCAGGCCAGAGGCATTAACGCGAAATACCGCAATGCCGCGGCTAAAAAAACAGAATTAGTCCATATGCTGAACGCCACCGGCTTCGCCATCGGCCGCGTGCTCATCGCGATTATCGAAAATTATCAGCAAAAAGACGGCTCGGTCAAAGTCCCGGACGTCTTGCAAAAGTATTTGGGCGGGCTTGATAAAATCAGGCCGTTCTCAGCTTGAAATTCATCTCATGGCTCAAGAATTTTCTCAGAAAAGCAAAATATTGTTTCGTCCGAAGCGGTTAGAAAAAAAACAGCGCTCCAAACACAAGAAAATCATTTTTGGAGTGCTGTTTTTAATTATCTTCGCAGGCGCGATTTATTTTTTCTTTTTTTCCACGACTTTTCAAATTAAAAACGCTTTGATCATCGCTTCGGAAAAAAACATTTCCGCCGATTTGGTCGCGCAAGTTCAAAACAGCGTGAGAGATTTTTTCCAAATGAGATTTTTTTTCGTCAGAAGGGATAATCTGTTTGTTTTTCAGGAAAATGAATTGAAAGATTATCTGATTTCGAAATTTCCGGAAATCAGCGACGCGAAAATCGAGAGAAGTTCGGAGAAAAATCTCGCCGAAAGGGAAATAAAAATTTATCTTACGAAAAGAGAGATGGCGGCGATTTGGTGCGAGACGGATTTGGCGTCGGCCGCGACCGGTGAATTAAAGCCGGTTGAAGAAGAAAATTTTGAACCGGTAACCTCTACGGCCGCGACAATTTCGGAATCGGAAGCGGTCCGGCCGAAAGAAGAAATCAAAAAATGTTTTTACGTTGACGGGGAAGGCGTTGTTTTTGAAGAGGCGCCGCTGACTTTCGGAGCGCTGATTGTTTTGGTGAAGGATTTTTCCGGGGATGAAATTTCGTTGGGCGCGAGAATCGCCGAGCCGAAATTCATTGAATTTATTTTGGACGCAAGGGACTGGCTGGCTAAAAATTCCGACGTTTCCCTTGCCGAATTTTCAATAGACAAAGAGGATCGCCAGCTCAGGGGTTTGACCTCAGAAGAATGGCAGATCGTGTTTAACGAGTCGCAAACGGCCGCGGAGCAGGGTTTTATCATAAAAAAAGTCCTTGAACAGGAGATCAAGGACAAGCGGCGGGATTTGGAATACTTTGATTTGAGAATTGAAAACAGGATTTATTATAAATACAGGAATCAAGATTCTAAGGAAGATAATACACAAAAATAGAATGGCCGATGGTCGCGACCGGTTCATGCGGCCTTAGCCATGAATAATTGTCTTCCGGTTTCGTCGCAAGATTTTTTATGGGTTCTCCCCAAGCGCTCTGGCGAAAAGTCGCCGAGATAGCGAACCATCCTCGCGGTTTTCCTTTCGCCGACCACCATGGCTCGTATTTGTCGCCAAGATAATATCTTGGACTTCCGCCGCCGAAATAATCAACGGCAATGCTCGGAATTTGCTTTTCTTCCACAAAATCGGCGAGCCGTTTCAAATCCTGCCCCCAATCAAGGTTTGAATCGGTGGCGTAGCGCCAGCCGCCGTAAGGGCCGCCGGCAAGTTCGTTGAAATAACTCAGGAAATGCGGAAAATTCCAAAGAGTTCCGAAAATATACCAGATAAAAAGCGCGCCGACGGTCAATGTTCGGAAGTTAAACCTTTTGGCATTATTGAGCCATTTGGAAATTTGGCTGCCGACAAGGATGTAAGTTAAAGGCAGGACCGGCATCAGATGGCGGACGCCGATATTGAGATTCGCGCGTACGCTCATAAACCAATAAAAAGCGATAAAGCCGAGCAGGGCAAATTCAACGAAGTGATTTTGGATCCATGTTTTAAGGCGATGATAGGGGGCGCGCCAAAACGGTTCTTTAATTTTCCAGGCCGCGAAAAGAATGGCGATAATCGTCAGAATATGAAAAGCGAGCGGCTCTTTGATCGCGTAAATAATCGGGAAATACATCGGCCAGGCCTGATTTGAAACCTCGCCCAAAAAGAATGTCGTGTTTCCTCCGGTTGAGCGCTGGAGCACCATCAAGAACCCCAATAAATATTGGGCAAAGGGCCTTAATGCCGGTTTGTCGGCCATCCACACGGTCAGTTCAACCGGACATTTTTTGATTTGGCCTTCAAGGCAAGTTTTTTCCGTTCCGCCAGCCGGCGGAGCGCCGAAAGTTTTTAGCATTTCGGCCGAGTCGCGGGCTTGGCGTTCCGGGGGATAGTTCCAGACGTTATATTGATAAACCGGCCAAACAATGACAACAAAACCGATTAGGAAAATCAATGACAATTGCAGAAGCGATTTGTAATAACCGGTTTTTTTCAAAAACGCCCAGACAATCGCCAGTCCGAAAAAGTAAGGCATTAAAAGAAAGGTGGAAAATTTCATCAGCATCGCCATGCCGAACAGCAAGCCGGCGATAATTGTATTTTTAAGATTCGGATTTTTAAAGGAGTTTAGAAAACAGGCGGTTGCCAGCGCGATTCCGGCCGCGGCGGCGACGTCGGTGGTGACGAGCCGGCCGTGAGCCAGAACCGTAGGAGAAAAAACGAACAGAGCGAGAGTCAGAAGCGCGGTTTTCCGGCCGAAATTTTTTCCGGCCCAGACGAAGAGGAAGTATCCGAGAAAAGCGGCCAGAAGTATCGGAAAAATTCTCGCCCAAAAAATTATTTCGTCGGCGTCGTTCCCGGATTCGTATAAAAATTTCGGACCGAAAGCCCATTGGTCGTTTATGTTTTCGGCCCAGGAAGGATGCTCCGCGGGAAAATTTATTTTCATCAAAAGCAGGGGAACGGCGGAAAGGTCTTTCAGAAGCGGCGGATGTTCCGGATTGAGCCGCATGTCTTTTTGGGAGAGGTAAGAGTAAGCGGCGGGAATGTGGACCGATTCATCCATTGTCGCGCTGTCGTTCCATATGCTTGCGACGGATAAAACGACGAAAAAAGCCAGCAACACAATGGCGATTGCCGTTGAAAGTCGTGATTTTGCTTGGTCGGTTTCCATAACAGTATTTTAGCACAAAATGGCTTAAAAATGGTATAATAATAATATATGAAAGGAGAAAAATTTTATCGTCCGGAAAAATACGGTTATACCGGGAAAATTTTTGAAGAGGACTTCGTGGGTTCGATCAAAAAGAGTTCGGATTATCAAAAAGCGCTTTTTGAGTTGAAAGAAAAAACAAAAAAGGGCGATTACGTCGGATATAACGACGCTCTTGAACTGGCGAAAAAATTTCAACCTTGGGATCCCGCGAATCCGAATAAAAACTTCGCCCGAGATTTGAGGATTGAGATTATCGATCAGCTTGGCCTTGAAAGGGAAGAGGATATGGACAGGGTTAAATTTTACACCTCCGTCGGTTCGCCGCTCGACGTTTTTCACGGTGTTGACGCGTTTTTGGAATACACCGACAAAGAAGGAAAGACCCATCGGGTGACTTTTGATTTGTCAATGAACCCGGCAAAAGATGAATACAAGGCCGACCTTATTGTAAAAGAATTGGCGGATCCGGAGCATGAAAGTGAAAAATATCTTGAAGAAATAAAAGAAACGGCTAAAAACGCTGCTTCGCTTTTGCCGAAAGAGAAAAAATAAACGCAGTATGAATTTTTCTGAATACAGCGTCGTAAAAATCGATGAGATTGTCCGGGAGTTGGAAACCTCCCTTGATTCAGGGATTGGCCATCAAGAGGCGGCAAGGCGGCAAAAGAAATACGGTTTTAACGAATTGGCCGGAAAGGAGTTGCGCTGGACATCCGTCCTGTTGAGGCAGTTTAAATCATATTTTATTTATCTTCTCGTTGGCGCGGCGGTTATCGCGTTCGCGCTCGGCGGCTATATCGACGGCCTGATGATTTTGCTGTTCGTGACCATAAACGCCGTTCTGGGTTTTTACCAGGAATATCATTCCGAACAGACCATAAAACTTCTCAAAAAATACGTCGCGGCAAAATCAAGGGTTCGCCGCGACGGCCGGGAAATAATCATTGAAAGCAGGGAAGTCGTTCCCGGCGATATTTTGATTGTGGAGGCGGGAGACATGCTCTCCGCCGATGTCCGTTTTTTTAAAGACGACAACGATTTGACGATTGATGAATCGGCTTTAACCGGCGAATCCGCGCCCGTTTCAAAGACAGGCGGGATTTTGCCAAATCCGGCCAAAGAGATTTATCAGGCAAAAAATATCGGTTTTGCCGGCACCGTTGCCCTTAGCGGCAGGGGGGAAGGAATTGTCTTTGCCGCGGGCGCGGATACCCAGATCGGCGGCATCGCCCATTTGGCCGCGGCGACGGCGAGGGAAAGCGTTTTTGAGAAAAGCATCAATAGTTTCAGCAAATTTATTCTTTGGCTGGTTCTTTCCACTTTATTTTTGATATTTTTGGCGAATCTTTTCATAAGAGGCGACGGAGTCAGAATCGGGGAACTTTTTATATTTTCAATCGCCTTGGCGGTAAGCGTCATTCCCGAGGCGCTACCGGTTGTTACGACTTTTTCTTTGTCCCGCGGAGCTTTGCGTCTGGCGAAAAATAAAGTCGTCGTCAAGCGTCTCTCGGCCATTGAGGATTTGGGAAGCATTGAGGTGCTTTGTTCCGATAAGACCGGCACTTTGACCGAAAACAAACTGACGGTCGCTGAAATTTTTTCTTCCAATCCTCAAGAGGCGCTTTTTTACGCGAATTTGGCTTCCGAGGACGGAAAGCGCTCAAACGTCGCTTTTGACGTCGCTTTGCGCGCGGCGCTTTCTCCGAAAGAGTCGGAAAAAATTAGCCATTATAAGCGGCTTGACGAAATTCCGTTTGATCCTCAAAGGCGCAAGAATTGCGTCCTTGTCGAAAGTCTGCCCGCGCAGGCGGGCGGCGGAAAGCGCGAATTGATAGTCCGCGGCGCGCCTGAGAATGTCATCGCTTTTTCAAAAAATTTGTCCGAGACGGAGCGGGAGGAATTAAATCGGCAAATCGTTCAAGAAGGCAGGGATGGCCGTCGGGTTTTCGCCGTGGCCAAAAAAGAGCTTCCGTCAAAATCGCAGGTTAATCTCGTTGAAGAAGAAAAAAAGGATTTGTATTTTTTGGGAATGATTTCCTTTGCTGACCCGATTAAAAGCACGGCCAAAGCCGCGATAGAAAAAGCGGAGCGCCTGGGAATCAAGATTAAAATTTTAACCGGCGACGCGAAAGACGTTGCCGGAGCGGTCGCTCACCGGCTCGGTTTGATCGATTCGCCGGACAAGGTGATAACCGGCGAAGAGTTTGATAAAATGCCGTCCGCGGCGCAGCATCTGGCCGTTGAAGAACATTCTGTTTTTGCCCGGGTTTCGCCGGAGCAAAAATATAAAGTTATCCAACTGCTTCGGGAAAAACGCGAAGTCGGATTTTTGGGCGAGGGAATAAACGACGCCCCGGCTCTAAAAATCGCGAACGTCGCTTTGGTGGTGCAGGGCGCGGCCGACATAGCCCAAGAAGCGGCCGATATCGTGCTTTTGCAAAAGAGTTTGGAAGTGATTGTTGACGGCATTAAGGAAGGGAGGGAGGTTTTTGCCAACACCATGAAGTATATCAAGGCGACGCTCTCGTCCAATTTCGGAAATTTTTACGCCGTTGCCGTCGCTTCGTTGTTGATTGACTTTCTACCGATGCTTCCTTTGCAGATTCTTCTCGTTAATTTGCTTTCGGATTTTCCGATGATCGCGATCGCGACCGACAATGTTGACGCCGACGAACTGAAAAAACCGAGAGAATATCAAGTCAGGGAAATCGTTTTGCTCGCGACAATTTTAGGGCTGATAAGCGCGGTGTTTGATTTTATCTTTTTTGGCCTGTTTTACCGCATCTCGCCCCAGGTTCTTCAGACCAACTGGTTTATGGCAAGCATTATCACGGAATTGTTTTTTCTTTTTTCCATTCGGACTCATTTCTTTTTTGCCAGAGCCAAAGGGCCTTCCCGTCCTCTGCTCTGGCTTTCGGCGGCGGCTTTCGGCGCGACAATCATTTTGCCTTTCACCGATTTTGGGCAATCAATTTTTAAATTTACCCCGCCGACTTCCTCGCACTTGATTATGATTCTAAGCATCGCGGCCGTCTATTTCGCCATCACCGAAGGAGTCAAATTGCTCTATTATCGCTTCTTTAATCACGGAAAATAGCGGCATTGCGGCTCGCCAAAAGCTGTGTTAATCTGTTAGTAGTTTACTCACGCAATTTTATGAATCCTGAAATGCCAAAATTTAATCAATCTCCGGTCGACCCGAACAAGGAGGCCGTCAAAGACTCGAAAGTAGGGGGAAAATTGGAGTTGGAAACGCCGCAGGAAACGATGGAGCGACTGGCCAAAGAAGCCGTTAAAAAACCGGAAGAAAAGACCGTGGAAACGAAAAAACCGGAAGGCGGAGCAAAAACAGCCAAAGAAAAAGCGATTGAAGGAACGCTTTACTTTGCTGAAAAATACGGACTGAAACCGCCTGAAAAGCTGGAAGAAAAACCGAAAGAAAAGACAGAGGCGGAGAAACCAAAAGAAAAAGAAGTAACTTTTGAACAAAAAGAGACAGAGTTGAGAGAGAAACTTGTTGAGGCAAGAAATATTTTGGCGGAGTTAAAAGAAAATGACCCTCGTTATAATTTAGCGCTGGAAAATTACAAAGAGGTTAGAGATAATTTTAGAGACACAATCTTTAAAAATAAAGAAATTGCTTTAAAGGGCGCTTCAAAGGAAGAAAAAGAAAAGGCATTAAACGAAACGGCTCAAAATATTTTTGAGAAATTATATATTCAAGAAGCCCAGAATTTAAGATCGCGGCAGGTTGAAGTTAAAGCCGAACAAAAAAAAGAGAAATGGGTTTTGAACTCTCTTTATAAGGCTGTTGATAGTTACCGCAAAATGCCGTTTAAATACAAAATCGGAATTTCCGTTGCTTTAATGGCCGGAACGGCGACTTTCGGGACCGGTACCGCCGCCGTGGCGACGCTTTTCGCGTCGGCAACCGTTGCTCAGAGAATCTTGGGCGGCGCGGCAACGGCCATTGGTCTTGAAGCGGCGATGAAGAGGGCGCAGGAAAAACACAGAAAAGGCGAGACATTGTCGCAAAAACTGTATAAGAAACTCGGCGGTAAAGTTGAAGATGTTTCTCAAGAAGGGATTTTGAACAAAATGAAAGAGGAGTTTGAAAAGGATATTGAAGCAAAAGCCGAAAAGGAAATTAAAGCGGCAAATATTCTTGAGGCGATGGAACAAAAAGGCAAAGAACTGGATGTTCGGTTGGATAAACTTTCAAAAGGAGAAAAGTGGGAAGAAAGAAAAAGATATATTTTGGCCGGCACTATGGGTGTTCTGGTTGGTTCGGGCATGGTTGCCAAGGCCTTCCGTGGAGTTTATGAAATGTGGAAAGAGGGGGGACTTCACGCGGTGCCGTTGCCCGAAAAACCGGGCGGAGTTCGGTTGGGAATCGGAGAACGGGGACCCGAGGGCGCGGTGATTGATTATCTTAAGAGCACGGGAGTGCCGGAGGCGACCGCGGGCAAGCAGGCGCACCTGATGTTTTTGGATTTTATGAAATCGCCCGATGTTTCCAAATTCATGGCCGAAAAAGGAATGGTCGGCAACAAAGAGGCGTATCTGGAATTGATGAAGCTTATTAAAAAAGGCGCGGTTGAAATAGCGCCGGATGGAAAGTTGAAACTTGTGGACATGGAGTACGTTTCCGACGCTTTTCGGAAGGCAATGGGGGCTGCCGGCGAAAAGGCCCTGGAAGCCGATAATGCCTCCAAGGTCGCCGCAAACTTGGCGGCTCAAGAAACGTATAGAGGCGCCGAAGACGCTTTTTACGCCGGCAAAACGACCGATTATTACAAAAGCTTGGAAAATTATTATACTCAGACCGGCAAGCCGCACGCGGCTGAAATGTACAGGATGGAAGGAAAAGAATTTTTAGTGAATCCTCCTCCGGGCGACATTGAAGCGGATTGGAAATTTATACACGGATTAAGTAATTTGTCCAAAGAAGAATACACGGTTGTGAAGGACTTAAAAGTTGGAGAGGTTTTAAAAAAGACATATTGGGGAATGACCGACGAAACGCGGTTTCCTGTTGCCGGCGAACGGGACCATCTTGAGCTTTGGCGAAAGATGGGTTTGAGAAACAAAATTATGGAAATGGCGTCAAAACTGCCGGACGACGAATTACAAAAAGCCCAGGACATGGACGTTCACGATTTTTTGAAAGAGCATTATATTGAGCCGCAAGTTGAAGCGGTTAAAGCCGAGTCGGTCGCCGAGGTTATTAAACCGCCTGTTGGAGCAGAAGCTCATCTTGGCGGGACAGAGGCTCCGCTGGCCGGGGCTGAAGCCGGCGCGGTCGAGAAAGCGGCCGGAGCCGTTCATAATAAAATTATTGAGAATACCGACGCGGGTGTAAAAGGAATTTTTAAATATGCTCCTGACGGAAAAATCGAAAAATTGATTGTCAGCGGCGGCGAGAACGCTTCAAAGGCAAGTAAATTATTGCAGGATAATTGGCGGGAGGTTTTGCGCGGCGGCAAATTGACCGCAAGTTTGGACCGGAGCGTTATTGAAAGCCGGGCGGTGATAATACTCCAAAATCAGGACATTTTGAAAACAATGGAGGAAGTCGGCAGGGGAAACAGCGTGGAAGCCGATTATATCAGACAGTCAATTCAAAAAACCATTGAATTGACCGAGAAAAAATACGGAGACGTTTTTAAGTAAATTATAAACTTTAAACCCTAAACTATGACAAATGAAATTTCGGCCGAAAATGTTATCGGCAACATAATTGAGGAACTGGGGATCGGCGATCTGCCGGTTGAGGCCCAGGACAGAATAATCTCTCAGTTTACCGAGAATCTGGTGAAAAGCATTGCTCTGGCGATTATGGAGCGCCTGCCGGAAGACAAACGCGGAGAATTTGAAAAGTTGAGCGAGGCGGGCGAGCAGGAAAAAATCAATCAATTTTTAACCGCCCAGATTCCGGATTATCAGAATCTCGTCCAAAACGAAGTAAATTCGGCAAAAGAAGAATTTAAGAAAATAGTTGAGTCGCTTTCGTAATTTTTAAGTTTTATATGCCTTTTGAATATAAACAAAATTTAAATCCCCAAGAGCAGGCGGGCGGAGAGATGCCAAGAACCGCCGAGAGGCCAAAAACGGTTGAGGAGGAAATTAAAGAACTTGAACAAAAGCTTTTGGAAAAAAAGCGGGAATTGGAGAAAACGGTAGAAACGGAAAAACCGGCCGAAGGGCCTCTGAAAGCGGCGCCGCTTCCGGCCGTGCCCTTGCCGCCTCTGATTGCCCAAAAACCACCCTCAAAAGCGGCGGTTGAAACAAAATTAACCGAAGAAACGAAAAAAGCGATTGACGAGTTGATTGTCACGGCGTTTACCAAAGGTTTGGACAAAGCCGTTCATCAGGCGCAAAAATTGAACAGCCCGTATCTTTTGGACGCTTTTCACGACACATTGGTTGATAAACTTTATAATGAGCTGTTGGCTAAACGCCGGATAAAAGAGATGTAATATGATTGATCTCAATCAAATTTTAATGCCGCTGGTTTTTTTGCTTTTATTTTTGATTGCGGCATTGACGATAATTATAATTATCCAATCGCTCCGGACGAAAGGCGCTTTAAGCAGGGGATTAAGTTTGTCTTTGTTTTTGGTAACTTTACCCAAGTCGTCGCCGAAAGCCGGAGAAGCGCAGAAGCCGGAAAAAGAGATAATCGGCGTGATGGAGCAGTTTTACGCCGGCCTTTCGTCCGTTCGCGCCAAAGGTTCGGAAAAGTTTTTTTACGGCGCTCCTTATTTCGCTTTGGAAATCGCGGTTCCTCACGTCGGCGAGGAAATTTCTTTTTATGTCGGCGCGCCCAAGAAGCTTGAGGAATTCGTTGAAAAGCAGATTTACGGCATCTTTCCGTCGGCGAGCGTTAAAAAAGTTGAGGATTACAATATTTTTAATCCGTACGGAGCGAGCGTCGGCTCTCAGTTGTCGCTAAGCAAGAATTCCGCTTTGCCGTTGAAAACATATTTGGCGCTTGAGACCGACCCTTTGAACGCGGTTACTATCGCTCTTTCAAAATTGCGGGAAGAAGGGGAGGGCGGGGCTTTGCAGATATTGCTGCGCCCGGCCGGTTCTCAGTGGAAGAATCTTGCCTTAAAAGCAGCCAAAGAAATGCAAAAAGGCGCGGACTTTGAATCGGCTTTGGCCAAAGCCCGCGGCGGTTTTTTCCGTTTTCTGGTTGAAAGTTTAATCGGGGCTAAAGAGAAAAAAGACGCCGAGCCGATAAGAATCACACCGCTTCAGGAACAGGTCATTAAAGCGATTGAAGAAAAAACAAACAAGGTTGAATTTGAAGTCAACGTGCGTTTGATGGCTTCCGCCGCCAATTTGCCGAGAGCCGAAGAAATTTTAAAAAACATGGAAGGGGCTTTTACCCAGTTTGCCCACCCCAATTTTAACAATTTGAAATCCGCCAGACCCCAGGGGCGGGGATTGCGTAATTTAATTTATCAGTTCTCTTTCCGGCTTTTCGACGATTATCAAAAAATAATTTTAAACACCGAGGAGTTGACGAGCGTGTTTCATTTTCCGGTCGGAAAAATAGAAACGCCAAAGGTCCAATACTTGAAAGCGAAACTCGCCTCGCCGCCGGTGAATATGCCAGGAGAAGGTTTGATTTTGGGAAAAAATTTTTTCAGAGGCGTTGAAACCGTCGCCAGAATGGCCCCGGAAGACCGGCGCCGCCACCTTTACATCATCGGCCAGACCGGCACCGGTAAGTCCAATTTTATAGAAAATTTGGTCATCCAGGACATTGACGCCGGGCGCGGAGTCGCCCTGCTTGACCCGCACGGCGATTCCATTGAAAAGATACTGGGGCTGATTCCGAGGGAGCGGGTTGACGACGTAATTTTGTTTGAACCCTTTGATATGGAGCGGCCGATGGGCTTGAATATGCTTGAGGCGAGAACTCCGGCGGAGATGGATTTCGCGATTCAGGAAATGATTGCCATTTTTTACAAACTCTTTCCGCCGGAAATCATCGGCCCGTTGTTTGAGCACAACATGAGGAACGCGATGCTGACCTTGATGGCCGATCCGGACGACCCCGGAACGATAGTTGAAATTCCGAGAATCTTTACCGACGAAAAATTCGTCAGATACAAATTGCAGAAAGTGACCGATCCGACGGTGCGCGCTTTTTGGGAACAGGAAATGGCTCAGACCTCGCCCCAGGCCCGGTCCGAACTGCTCGGTTATTTGATTTCCAAAGTAGGCCGGTTTGTTGAGAACACGATGATGCGCAACATCATCGGCCAGCCCCGTTCGGCTTTCAATTTTAGGCAGATAATGGACGAACAAAAAATTCTTTTGGTTAACTTAAACAAAGGCAAAACCGGCGAGGTCAACAGTTCGCTTATCGGATTGATTTTAATTTCCAAACTTCAAATGGCGGCTTTCGCGAGAGCCGATGTTCCGCAGGAGCAGAGAAAAGATTTTTATCTTTACGCCGACGAGTTTCAAAATTTCACCACCGACAGCATCGCGACCATACTGTCGGAAGCCAGAAAATACCGTCTTGATTTGATTATCGGCCATCAATTTATCGCCCAGCTGCAGGAAAAAATTCGCGACGCGGTTTTCGGCAATGTCGGCTCGCTCGTCAGTTTCAGGGTCGGCGTTGACGACGCGGAATATTTGGCGAAGCAGCTTGAGCCGGTTTTTGACGCCAACGATTTGATTAATCTTGATAATCGCAACGCATACGTCAAATTGATGATTAACGGCCAGATTTCGGTTCCGTTCAATATGATTACTTACCCGGGAAGGCCCTCGAGTCTCGAGCTTGCGAAATCAATTCGCGAAATTTCCCGCCTTAAATACGGCCGCGACAGGGCGATGGTTGAGCGGGAAATTTTTGAGCGGTCGCAATTGGGCAAGACAGCCCCGCCTTCGGCGTTTGATGAATTAAATCGATAAATCATGAATATCTCAAAAAAAGATTATTATATCGCCGCGATTGTCGGCGCGCTTACGGGAATTTTCGCGATTCCGACTCTTTTTCATTTAGGACTCCGGAACCCTTTTGTTTTTTTGTTTTCTATTGTCATTATCTCCGTTTTATGGCCGTTCGGCGTTTGGTTGGGAATATTTTTGTCCCGATGGCTGCCGTTTATGGCGCAGGTCGGCAAGTTCGCCGCCGTGGGTTTTTTGAACACCGCGATTGATTTTGGCGTTCTGAATCTTTTAAGTTATTTGAGCGGAGTCACCGCCGGATTCGTTATTGGAGGCGTTAATATTCCGGGTTTCATCGTGGCCGTGTCAAACAGTTATCTTTGGAACAAACTCTGGGTTTTCAAGAGCGAGAGCGGAGAAGATTCGCCCGCGCAGGCAGGCCCGCCTGTCGGCGAGGCAGGCCTTTTTCACGATTTCCCGATTTTTTTTGCCGTGAGCGCGATCGGATTGCTTCTCAACAGCGGAATGGTTATTCTTATCACGACGTTTGTTTCGTCTCCTTTCGCGGTCGGCGCCGAGGCGTGGTTGAATATCGCCAAAGTCGTCGCCACCGCGGTTTCTTTGATCTGGAACTTTTTGGGCTTCAAATTCCTCGTTTTTAAAAAATAATTCCAGTTGATTTTTAGAAGGAGCGTGATATAGTGAGGTTATCGAATAACCTCTTTTTTGTATATGAGCAATCTTGTTTTATATCGTAAATACCGGCCAAAGACATTCGGAGAAATTACAGGACAGGAGCATGTCGTCAGGACTTTAAGCAACGCTATTTCCTCTGGCCGGCTTTCCCACGCCTATTTGTTCGCCGGGCCAAGAGGAACGGGAAAGACGACTATCGCGCGAATTTTCGCCAAGGCCTTAAACTGCTCCGATTTACCCAACGTCTCCGCGAAAGTTGAACCCTGCAACAAGTGCGACGCGTGCGAAGATATAAATCATGGACGGGCGCTTGATCTGATAGAAATTGACGCGGCCTCCAATCGCGGCATTGACGAAATCCGCGATTTAAAAGAGGGAATAAAATTCGCTCCGGTGAAAACGAAATATAAGGTTTTTATCGTTGATGAGGTTCACATGTTGACAAAAGAGGCCTTCAATGCTTTATTAAAGACCCTGGAAGAACCCCCGGCGCACGCGATATTCATTTTGGCGACCACCGAAGCTGAAAAACTTCTGGCGACGATTCTTTCCCGCGTCCAGAGATTTGATTTTCGGAAACTCACGGTTCCGGAAATCATGACGCGGCTTGGGACGGTCGCTTCTTGCGAGAACGTGCGGGCTGATGAAGACGCCTTGCGCCTGATTGCCGTCAATTCCGACGGCTGCCTGCGCGACGCCGAGAGCGCGCTGGAACAGGTGATCGCTTTGTCCGGCAATGCCGTCGGCGCGAAGGATGTAAAGGAGATTTTGGGAACGATTGATAT
>Ga0155786_107_pt1 | contig 15076 bp, 13 predicted proteins | sample RifCSPlowO2_01_FD_107440 | JGI IMG/M metagenome (GOLD analysis project Ga0155786, IMG submission 107440) | Candidatus Azambacteria bacterium RIFCSPLOWO2_01_FULL_46_26 | reverse complement strand
CCGGAATTTGCAAGCTCCCGTGCGCCATCAAAATATTGTACTTGGTTTTTTTGTCTTTTGGCTCCAGTTTGACGACGGGACTTTTGGTTGATTTGTTGGAAACATTCGGTTTGGCCCAAATTGTCAAATCAAATTCTTCAAAAATTTTAAAATTAACGGCCGGATCGTTAAATACGTGAACGTTCGGAAATTCCTTCGCGAAACCCTCTCTTAAATAAACAGAGTCGGGCGAAAGGCAATCGTGAGTGCCAGGAATGATGACTGCCTGAATATCGTTTTCTTTTAATTTTTTAAATTGCGTCTTCACAAAATCAACCAGACTTTGATGAACCCTGTTGGCGTCGAACAAATCGCCGGCAATCAAAAGAAAATCGGCCTTTTCCTCAACGGCCTTGTTGATAATATTCTCAAACGTTTTTTTTAATTGTTCCCGCTGTTGGTTCGCTTTTTCCCCGAAGCTCAGAAACTTCGCGCCCAAATGAACGTCGGCGGCGTGGATTAGCTTTGGCATATTAAATCGCGCTTTTGATTATGATTTCTCCAATAACAAAAATGACATAAAAAAACATTAAAAGCAAGCCGTGGGACATGGTCAGCCGCTCTCTTGTTCTGATGAGAAAAATGAGCGGCAAAAAGGCGAAAATCATAAAAAGAGAAGCACACAAAAACGAAGGGGCGTCCTGGACCTGAATAGGATGTATAAGGCTGACTATTCCTAAAATGAACGTTGAATTGACGGCAACGCTTCCCAGGACGTTTCCCAACGCCATGTCCTCGTGCTTTGTGAGGATTGAGCGGAGGCCGAAGACCGTTTCCGGCAATGTGGTGCCGAACGCGAGCAAAAAAATCCCGACCACAAACAATGGCAGGGCTAATTGCGACGCGATTTGTGAAGCGGAAAAAACTACGGCCCAGGAACTTGCGAACAGAAGAATTATTCCAAAAATAAAGAGAAAAACATCTTTGATAAATAGTTTAAACGTGACGGCGTTCTGATTAACATTATTCAGCGCGGCGTAAACCTTCTCTTTTAAAAGATGGCGCGCGTAGAAGAAAAAAACGATAAGCAAAATAATCCCGTCGATTCTTGAAAGCGTTAAATCCGTAAGCAATATAATCGGTAAAATTGAAATCAGCCAAATAGACCAGATGTCTCTCTTCGCCGTTTCGCTTTTTAACGCAAAACCCCCGCTGATGGCTGTCACAAAGCCGAGTGCTAATGTCATATTAATGATATTTGCTCCCAAAATGTTGCCCAAAGAAAGCGTTGGTTTGGCAGACAGCGCCGACTCTATGCCCACAAACAATTCCGGCAGCGAGGTTGCGAACGACATTAAAATAAACGCCAAGGTAAACTCGCCTATTCCCAAAAAGCGCGATATTAGAAAAAGCGTTCTCACGAGCAACGAACCGCTTTTGACGAGGATAAAAAACGATATGAGTAAGATGAGAAAATAAGACAAAAGCATGTGTTTTTATCAGGACTTGAGAATTGTTTCGACGCGCATTTTTCTGAATGTCCACTTTATTACTTCAATCGCAAGCACGCTGACGACTCCGATTCCAGAAATTATTCCCCATTCCGCGACGCCGAGCGGCTGAACGCGCAATACGTTCTGCAAAAACGGCACGTACAAAGGCAGTGCGAGCATGATCAGCCCGATTCCCACCGCGGCAAGGAGATATTTGTTTGAGAAAAAATCCATGTGAAATACTGATTTTCTCAAACTTTTGAGCGCGAACACATAAAATAAAGTATTGATGCCCAACCCGGCAAAAACAAGCGTTCTAACATAACTAATATCATCGTATATCTGCATTGCCCAGTAAAATAACGCCAAAAGCATTATAACGCTGATGACGCTCACTGCAAACACGACGGATTTCATCTCCGCGTCAAAGAGCGGAGCGTCGGCCTTGCGAGGCGGCTCGTTCATCGCTTCTTTTTCCTTCGGCTCAAAAGCCAGCGCGAAAGAAGGCAAGCTGTCTTCAACCAAGTTAATCCATAATATCTGAACCGGCAAAATCGGCAAAGGAAAACCGGCCAGCAAGCTCGCGACAATCAAAAAAACTTCCGAAAAACTGTCGGAAAGTAAATAAAGCACGACTTTTTTTATATTGTCAAAAATTCCCCTTCCCTCTTCAATCGCGATGACAATGGTTTTAAAATTATTGTCCAAAATAATCATATCCGAAACCTCTTTGGTCACCTCAGACGCGCTTCCTACGGCCACGCCAATGTCCGCCCGCTTTATGGCCGGCGCGTCGTTGACGCCGTCGCCGGTCATTGCCACTATTTCCCCCTTATTTTTTAACGCCGTTACAATTCTTAATTTATCGGAAGGAGAAACTCTGGCGTAAATCAAAATGTCCTGAACCCGCCTTTTGAGTTCTTCATCGGACATTCTCTCCAATTCCTCCCCTTCAAGAATGTTTGACAAGGCGACCGAAAACCCCAATTCTTCGGCAATTGTTTTGGCCGTCAATTTATTGTCGCCGGTAATCATTATCACCTTCACCCCCGCCTTTCTTACCAACTCAAGCGATTCTTTTACGTTCTGGCGAATTGGATCTTTCAAACCGATGAATCCGACCAGCGTCAATCCGGATAACGGCTCGGCAATCTCTAAAAATTTGGTCCGGCGGCCTTCCGCCAATTTATAACCGACCGCCAAAAGCCGCAATCCGCGTTTGCTGAAGTCCTCGTAAACGCCTCTTAGCCGCCTCGATTCCTCGGGGTCAAGTTTTTTTTCATGGCCGTCCTTCAAAAAACGTTCGCTTGAGGCCAAAATCTTTTCCGGCGCGCCTTTCATAAAAATCAGATTTTCTTTCATTGCCGCTTTCGCGCCCGCCAATCCGATTTTGCCGTCATAAAGGTGAGCCATGAACTTGTTTACTGACTCAAACGGAATTTCATCCAAAAGCATTTTTTCTTTTTTCAGATAATCCCCGGCAAGACCGGCTTCCAAAGCCGCCACTATCAGCGCTTTTTCGGTCGGGTCCCCGGTCAGGCGCCAATCGGTAAAATTGTCCTGCGGATTTTCAACCCTCGCGTCGCTCGCGAGCATCGCGATTTTTAAGGTCAATTCCTTTTCTTCTCCGTCGCCCTCGGTGTAAATTTCGGCCACTTTCATTTCGCCTTCGGTGATCGTGCCTGTTTTATCGCTGCAGATAACGGTAGTCGCTCCAAGGGTCTCGGCGGCCACCATTTGACGGACGAGTGCGTTTTCTTTAAGCAAACGCCTCATTCCGATAACGAGAATGACGGTCACGGTAACTATCAAACCCTCGGGAATCGCGGCAACCGCCACGGCCACGGCCGTGGCGAAAATTTCGGAAAACGAAATTCCGATCGCCAGCCCCAGACCGAAAATCACGAACGCCAGAATTCCTATTATCAAAGAAAGAGCGACGGAAAATTTACTTAATTTTTTTTGCAAGGGCGTCGCTTCCTCTCCAATTTCCTGAATGGCGCCGGCGATTTTTCCGATTTCCGTGTTCAATCCGGCTCCGACGACAATCCCCTTGCCCCGGCCGCGGACGATTACCGTTGCCATAAAAAGCATGTTCTTTCTTTCGGGAAGCGCTTTCTCCGCCGGCAAAACCTCTTCGGACTTCGAAACCGGCATTGATTCGCCGGTTAGATTCGCTTCGTTCACCTCCAGATTTTTTGATTCAAAAAGCCGGATGTCGGCCTGTATTTTGTCACCCTCGTTCAGCAAAATAACGTCTCCCGGGACCAGATGCTCGGCTAAAATTTCTTTTTCTTCCCCGTCTCTCATAACCTTGGCCTTCAATTGAACCAGTTGCTTTAATTTTTCAAGAGCGGCTTCGGCTCGCGCTTCTTGAATCCATCCAAACAGCACGGTCAATCCGACCGCCGCCAAAATAAAATAGCCGTCCGCCATGTTCCTGAACATGAAAGAAACAATTGAGGCGGCGAAAAGCAAATACACAAGCGGGCTTTTAAATTGGTTGAGCAGTATCAAAAGCCGGGTTTTTCTCTTTTTTTCCGGCAATTTATTTAAGCCGAACTCTTTCAGTCGCCGCGCGGCCTCGTTTTCGGTTAGGCCGTTTTCGCTCGTTTCCAGCCGCTTTAAAACCCGTTCCACGCTTAAATTATGCCAAGGTTTTTCCGTTTCCATACGATGTCATTATATCAAATTTCCCTAATGTTCTCCATAAAACAAAAACCGCTTTAAAGCGGTTTTTGGCGGTGCGGCCCCTACGGGAATCGAACCCGTCTTTCAGCCTTGAGAGGGCTGCGTCCTAGCCGATAGACGAAGGGGCCAAATTCAAAAAATTTTCAATTTCTAATTTTCAATGAAAGTTATCTGACCAATAATTCGCCGGCTCTCTGCGGCTCAGCCATGATTTCTTCAACGATTTTTTCCATTTTCATCGCCCGCGAACCTTTGATTAAAATAATGTCCTCCTGTTTGATCGCGTTTTGAAGCGCCCGGCCGGCCTCTTCTTGCGTATCAAAATGAAAAATTTTTTCCTCACTCAAGCCGTATTGAATCGCGGCGGATTTGATGAACCTTGCTTTTTCCCCGACCGTAAACAATAGATCAGCGAATTCCGCCGCTTTCTCGCCGATCGTCTGATGGGCTTCCTCGCTGTATTTTCCGATTTCGCGCATATCGCCCAAAACCGCGATTTTTCGTTTGCCCTCGATCGCACGGAGCGCTTCAAGAGCGGCCATGGTTGAGAGGGGCGAAGCGTTGTAAGTGTCGTCAATAATCCAGGCGTTTTTGATTCCTTTGATCATTCTCATTCTGCCCGGAGGCGATTGATAATTTTTCAAGGCCTCGGATATTTCAACCAAATTCATTCCCAAAACAAGGCCGCAGGAGGCCGCGGCCAAAACCGCGTAAACCGCCTGCTTTCCGAAAACGTCGTAAAGGCGCGCCGGCACGAAACTCCCGCCGTATTCAAGTTTAAAACTGATCCCGGCTTGATCGCCGGAAGCCGGACTCCGCATTTCATAATTCGTCGCTTTAACGTCCGCTTCCGGGCTGAAACCGAAAGTCAAAACCCGCGCCCTGCTTTTCTCCTTCATTTCCAGGACGACTTCGTCGTCATAATTCAAAATTGAACGTCCTGAAGGCGCTACGGATTCTATCAAAACCGCCTTTTCCCTGGCAACGGCTTTGGGGCCGCTGAAAAATTCAACGTGAACCGGAATTTCGCCGATTGCCGTAACCACTCCGACATTCGGCTTGACGAATTCGGTCAGATATTTGATGTCTCCGGGCCGATCGGCCGCCATCTCCAATATCAAAATTTTCGGATAATCAAGCCGTAGCGCCAGCAGCGTCAAACCTTTTAAAATAACTTTTAACCAGCTCCGAAACCCCCTTATTTTTTCCTTTTCCGACAAGATTGTCAAGGGAACTCCGATTTCAGTATTATAATTGGCGAAACTCCTTCTGGTCTTTGGTTCAAAGGATTTCGAAACGGCAAAAATCGCCTCCTTTGTCGAGGTCTTTCCGACGCTACCCGTCACGGCGATTACATACGGACGATATTTTTTTAGCACGAAGGTTGCTAAAATTCTGAGAATATTTTGAAGTAATGCGCGCATAAAATCTAAATTTAATAAAATGTATCGATACTAATATACGAATTGATACTAATTATACGAATGCGGAAATTTAGTATCAGTATCTATTAGTATCATTAGTATGTATTCGTATATTGGCATCGCGTTATTATTTTTCATCGGGCGGAATCTCGTAATAATTCAAGATAAACGATGCCACTTCTTTAAAAACCGGAGCGGCCGACGTTTCGGCAAAACGCACGCCTTGCGGATTGTCCAGTTTAACCAGTATCACGAAAGCCGGATTCCATGCCGGTGCAAAACCGACGAAAGAATGAATGGTTTTGTCGGAATAACCTTTTTTGTCCGGAGCCGGAACTTGAGCCGTGCCGGTTTTTCCTGCCACGAAATATCCGGGCACTCCGGCATGCCGGCCGTAGCCGTTCCGAACGGCGCTGATCAGCATTGCCGTAATCCGCGACGCGGCACCTTCGGAAATCACCCTGCGAACGGTTACCGTCTCGATTTTCTTTGAATCGCCGCCCTCCCGGACAATTTCATCAACGACGCGCGGCTTTACCAGATTGCCTCCGTTAGCCAGCGCGCCAAAGGCCCTGAGCAAAGCGATAGGTGTGACGGCCACTCCCTGACCGAAAGAAGCGGTGGCGAAATTTATGTCTCTGGCCTCTCCCTTTTTTTCCAAATTTGAAATGTCGCTTTTAATCTCCCCCATCAGGTCAATTCCGGTTTTTTCGTTAAACCCGAATTCCTTCAAATAATTTTTAAACGGCTCCCTGCCCAACTGATTTTGGACGAAAATCGCGCCGGTGTTCAATGATTTTTCCAATACCTGGGTCATCGTCTGCTCGCCATGCGCTTTGTAGTCCGAATTTTTAATGACATAGCCCCCGAATCTGACCTCGCCCTTATCTTCATAAACGGTGTTCGGCTCAACTTTTCCTTCGTTCAAGCCCGCGGCCATGGTTATCGCTTTAAACACGGAACCCGGTTCGAACAAATTGGACACGGCCGGATTTTTGAATAGACCGACATCCGCTTTCTGATATTCGTTCGGATTAAAATTCGGAACGCTCGCCAAAGCCAGGATGTTCCCGGTCTTCGGCTCCATGACTATAATCGTGCCCCCTTCGGCCTGATGTTTTTCAACGGCTTCCTTCAATTTTTCCTCCGCCTTAAACTGAATGTTTCGATCAATCGTTAAAATCAAATTGCCGCCGTCTTTCGCCGGACTCACGTTTCTTTCTCCGGCCGCGATCCAATATCCCTGGGTGTCTTTTTCGCCCTCAAACGTTCCGCTTGAACCGCGCAGCTCCTGCTCGTAAAATTCTTCAAGCCCGTACTGTCCGTTCTCAATCCCATTTTTAAATCCGAAATAACCGGTTAACTGGGAAGCCAGATTTTGTTCCGGCCAATACCGGACGATTTCCGGCGCGAAACCGACTCCCTTCAAATCCAAATCGTCAATCCGCCGCGCCAGTTCGTCGTCAATTTTATGCTTCAGCGGTTCGTAAGGGTCGCTCTTTTTGTTCAAAACGTTCAAAACTTCATCCTCGGACAAGCCCGCCGCTTGAGACAATTTTTTGGCCGTTTCAAGCGGCTCCTCAACGTCTTTCGGAACGGCGAAAAGCAAGTTAAATTTTTTGTTTATAACCAGAGGATAAAGTTCGTTGAATTTGTCACGGCTGAAAATTTCTCCGCGATTCGGAGCGAGCGTTGTCGTGAATTGCCGCTGTTCAAGGGCTTGAGCGACGTAAAAATCGTGTTTTAAAATTTGCAGCGAAAATAAACGGGCGACGATGGTGAATTCAATTAAAAAAAAGAGGCCGGCTAAAGCATAGATTCTCCAAATTGCTGGTCGCTTTTGTAAACGCATAATGCTCAAATGAATTTTCCATAAACGAATTATCGGTGAGCCAACGAAGATTGCTCGCTTTTAATATAGCTTATTTTTTCGACGTTGGCGAGTCCCCGGGATTGAATCACCGATTCAAAACTTTGAACCGACCTTATTCGTGAAACCGCGATTTCCAATTCTTTCTGTTTTTCTTCAACGGTTCTCTTGAATTTCGCGCTTTCCCGCAGATCATACCCCAGTTTCACCATTGAATTGGCCGAAACAAGGTTAAAAGCCGCCAGGATTGCGATTAAAGCGATTGCCAAAACTGACAAAAACGCGATTTGTTTTTTATCGCGCAAAACGGCCGGCCTGACGCGATCCGAACGGATGAACCGTTCGGACCCGGCGCGAGCTATGCTGTTTTCTGCGAACGTTAAATATGTCATGTTTACGTTATTTTTTCGGCCGCTCTCAATTTCGCGGAGCGGGAGCGAGGATTGCCGGCAATTTCTTCCTCGCCTGGCCGAACCGGCTTTTTGGTCAAAATTTTCACCGAATTATTCTTTTGCCGCTCTTTCAAAAAATTTTTGACGATTCTGTCTTCCAAAGAATGAAAAGATATGACAGCCAATCTTCCCCTCAAAGACAAAACGTTTAATGCCTGAACAAGCGCTTTTTCCAAATTTGCCAGTTCGTCGTTCGTCGCGATTCTCAGCGCCTGAAAGGTCCTCGTGGCGAAATGGATTTTTCCGTACTTATATTTGGCCGGCAGGGCTTTCCTGATTATTTCAACCAATTCTCCCGTCGTTTTAATTCTTTTTCTCTTTCTTTCTTCAGCGATTCGCGCGGCGATTCTTCCCGCGAACCTTTCTTCTCCGTATTCCTTAAAAATTTTTTCAAGCTCTTCCGTCCGAAAATTGTTGACGATTTTTTCCGCGGTCAAATCATCGGGTTTTATGTCTTTCCTGAGAGTCATCAAAAGCGGTTCGTCCCTCAGAAAAGAAAATCCTCTGCCGGATTTTTCCAATTCTTCCGAAGAAATGCCGAGGTCGAATAAAATCCCCTGAACCGGCCTGAAATTAAATCTCTCCGCGATATTTTTTAAATTTGCGAAATTATCGTTGGCCAAAACGATCCGCTTTCCGTCAAGGCCGGATTCTTTGATTTTAAACTCCGAACTTTTTAAAGAATCGTCGTTCAAATCAATTCCCAGCAATTTTCCGCCGGGCGAAGTTTTTTTTAAAATTTCAATCGCGTGTCCGGCTTCGCCGATCGTGCAGTCAATAAAATTTTCGTTGGGCTTGGGGTCGAGATATTGCAACACTTCTTTTGGAAAAACCGGAATATGCATAATGAAAATTCAATACTGAAAATTGAAAATTTTAATATACTCCCAATTCACCCAATTTTTCCGCTATCTCCTCGCTGTTTCTTCCGGCGTTTTCTTTGTATAAAGACCATTTTTCTTTGTCCCAGATTTCCAAACGGTTGTACAAACCGGCAATAACAATGTCTTTTTTAAGTTCAGCGTAATTTTTTAAATAATCGGGTATTAAAATTCTGCCCAAGCTGTCCATTTCAACCTCAGAAGCGCCCGCCAGCATCAAGCGTATGAAGCTTCGCGTATCGCCCTGGCCTACGGGAAGTTTGCTCAATTTCTCCGCCAACGCTTCCCACTCTTTTAACGGATAGAGAAAAAGACAATTATCCAGGCCGCGAGTAATCACGGCTTTTTTGCCGATCTTATCGCGAAGTTTTGCCGGCACCGCCAATCGCTTTTTGTTATCAATTGTGTGCAGATATTCGCCAATAAGCATGTTGGTTATCCCCAATTTTATCGAATTATCCCCATACTTATCCACAGTTTTCCACTTCAATTACATTATACCCCACAAACAGACATCGGGTCAAACCAGATATTTAAGTGGCGCCGGAAAATAGAAAAACAAAAAACGGCTTAAATAAGCCGTAAAATCAAAAAACCGACTCTAAAATCGGTTTAAATTATCCCCACCTTATCCCCAATTTTTTATTGCCAACCATTCCGAAAGTCAGATTTTGGTGTGTCTTTACAGTTTGGCTCGAACTCATTTTATCAAAAATTGCTGAACGAAACCAATCGCTCCGCCCCGCCGCCGCTCGCAAAGCTCGCGTGCCAAGCAAAAACATTTTCTTCGCATTTTCGGATTTCGCTCGCCACTCCCAATTTTTTTCAATTAAGGAAAGGAAAATGTTTTTGCTTGGCACTGCCCTTAATGCTTCTGGCAGGCAGCGGGGCTTCGCTTCCGGCTCGCCGTCCTTCAAATTTTTTTCAAAAGTATTTTCCATAGTTATTATTTTAAAATTCTCTTATACAACGCGAATATTTTTTCAATCATCGTATCAGACTTAAATTGCTTCGCGGTTTCTCTGGCGGCTAATGCCAGACGATGTCTCAGAGCCGCATCGTTCAGTAAAAGTTTTATTTTTTCTTCGGCTTCTTCAATTGTGCGAACAACAAAACCGTTCTCGCCGTTGCGAATAATTTCCGGAGCTATACCTACAGAAAAACTTATCGGAACAAGTCCTTGCGACATCGTCTCGATCAAACTAAGAGAAAACCCTTCATAACGCGAGGTTAATAGCGCAATCCCTCCCGTGTGCTGATTGAGCAGAGAAGGAATAGTATCTTTAACCGCGTTTGCAATAATGGAGTGATTTGGAATATTGTTTTTCATCCATTGCACTAACTTTTTATTTCTCGACATTACAACTGAAAACTTTTTAACTTCAGGAAATCGCTCAAAAAGCCAGATGAGGCGGTCAACGCCTTTTAGTTTCAGCGTGAATGGATCCTCTCCAATTCTGCCAAGAAAAACAATTGCTGGTTCGGTCAGTGGACTATTGTTTGGCGTTTCAAACCAATAATCCTCAATTGCGTTATAAATGACTTCGATTTTTTCAGCCGCAACTCCGACGCTTATTAAATCCTTTTTTACTATATCGGATGTGGCAATAATATAATCAGCGCGTTCAGCGGCATACTGCTCAATGGAGGCGATGTCGTTGAGCGGTCGGCGTGTTTTTATATTAAGTTCACGAATCACTCCCAATTGTTTTAAGCGGAAAAAAACATCACTGCACCCGTTTTCCAAATGATTTGTTTTTGGCACGGCTTTTAAAAAACCAATAGTGGTTGAGCCGAAATGCGACACTACTGGTTTGGAAAAACGAAGAAAGGCAAGCGGAGTATAGGTTGTCCCCTGGATAATGTCATGGCGCAGTATCTCCTCGCGTTTTTCCAATAGTGAATAAAAAAAGAGAATGTTGTTGATACCCTTGAAATGAATTGGTGTGTCTGTGAGTAAAAATTGCGGATAAAAGTTATCTACTTCCGCTCCTTTTTCCCGCAATTTAGAAGCGATAAGATCGTTGATGAAATGTGCACCGGTTCCTATTTTTTTGTCGCTATGGATAAATGCTATTTTCATAAAATTATTTCATCAAATCATCGAGCGACACGCCGAGCGCGTCCGAGATTTTCTTGACTGTTTCAATGGTCGGATTCAGTGTAGCTCCGGCTTCAATTTTGGCAATAGTATGAAAAGCAAGGTTTGCCCTCTTTGAGAGGACATCTTGAGAAATACCAAGCTTATTTCGGTATTTCTTTATATTCTCGCCGATTGTCCCACCTTGCTTTGACATAGTTCGTATAGTTATACTATGATAGTTAGTAGGTATTCGTTAGTTTAACTATCACGAGTTTAGTATATGCAATTTTTAGGATTAAATCAAATTATTGCGGCGCATTTTGCGAAGCAAAATACAAATCCCGTCGGCGCGAAAAGCGGGGGCGCGGCGGAAGGGGGCCGTTCAGGCTCTGATAAGCCTTCAGGCTCGAAGAGGTGCGGGGGGAATTCCGCCGCGCCCGAGCGTTCCGCCGGAGCGAAACGGAGGCGGTCAGTTCCGTTCAAAAAATGTTCGAGCGGAGTTGTATCTTGGTGTATTTATTGTACCAAGTTAGAACCTATTTCCAAAATCGGTGAGTAATGATGTCGCACGCCCCGCGTGCGTGGTGATGTGAAATGTAATCGTACGCTCCGATACGAATTCCGTCACGGCTCAGCATCCGCTCCAGAACACGCTGGGAGCGTGTTCCTCCACTTCTGCTGTTCCGTTCCGCCCTCGCCTCGCCACCACGCATTCTCTTTTGATTTGCCACAACTTCCATTTTCTTTTTTCGGTATGGTGGTGGCGGGCGAGGTCGGGTTTCTCCAAAGGAGAAACTGACGGAATTCTAGTGCCAACTCGGTGGACTCGGTTTTGCGAAACTATTTTGCGGGAGGAAGGGTTCGCAAAACCGAGACTAATGTTTTTGAAATTCGGCGGGGTTTGGGTTTCCGCCCCGCAGGAGGGTGCGGGAGGAATGCGGGGCGGTTTTTTTTGGCTACAGAATTCCTTTTTGTATATCGATCATCCCTGGTTTTATATCACCATCAATAATTTTTTTAACAGCGTTGACTATAATCTGTGGATGTTGTGCCATTTTCCCGATTTCCTGACCTGATATTTTGATATATTCGTCGCCACGAGTAGATGGCGAAATTAAACCCGTTGGTAAATAGTATGCTTCCAGAACATTAGCATAATGACTATTCAATTCGTCAATGTAAGATGCCAAACCTGAGTTTATCATTGAGTATATGATAATATTTTTTGGTTTTTTCGAGATTTTTCCGGCACACCAAACAATTTTAAGTGGAGCTTCACGCTTTGGAAATTTAAGAATGAGGTGCTTATTTAATAGAACGCTGCCAACAAGTTTTGCGTTTATTAACTGTTTTACACCATCTTCCGACAACTCCTCTAATACGAAATAATTTTCTCCAGCATCAGCCAGCATCATTACTAAGTCTAGATTATTTATTTCATCCAATAATCTTTTGATACTTTTTTCGCTAGAAATATCACATTTTCTTTCGTGCCAATATAGCTTATTAACTTTTTTTGCGCTCCGGCCATAAAGCCACACATCCCACCCGATTTCATTAAGATATTTTGCTAAAAAACGACCGATAGATTTTTCTTTTGTTCCAGCAATTAAGGCTGTTTTTTGGGATTTTTTGGCGAAGAAAAATCCCCAGCCCATTTTTCCATTTTTTACGGAAGATACGATGCTCTCATATCGTTCTTTTAACTCGGTATATGTTTTGTCTCCGTCCACAATATGCTGTCCCATTTTTTGAGCAAGTTTCGCATAGGTATTTATTATATCTTTATCTCGCCTTTCAGACTTCACCACTGACAAACCGATAGTTTCCAATATCTTTCTGTATGCCTCAAAAGAAAGCCCCTCGTTCCAATTTACTAACTTGTATATTAAATTCTCCTCGCTCTCGGTTCTTTCTTCTGGAGCAGATTCTGACAGAAAATCCGCGACGGCAAAAATACCACCTGGAACTAAAAGACGATGGATATTACGAAAAAGAGAGTGCTTATTCGTAATTAAGAGAATCGCATCTTGACTAATGATATGTGTAAATTGATTATCTTTCTTGAAGGTTTTATCAAGCTCGCTTCCGCTCGCTCTAATAAACCTTGCTCTAATTTTGGGTAAACCTTGCGAGAGTCTATCCTGATTTATTTTATTAAGATGACTTTTAGCATCTTTAATTTGTTCATCGCTCAAATCAACCCCAACTCCGCGACATCCATATTGCAAACAAACATCAACCAACGTTCTCCCTGTACCACAACCAACATCGAGGATAACTGATTTCTTTGTTATTGGAACAATCTCGGAAGCATTATTTATAAGATGGTCTGTTGCGTGTCTATAAGAATCAACAAGAGAATCTTGATCGCTCTGAAACAGACCGACATGAAGGGTGTGGCTATTTTCATCCCATGTCTCGTCGTAATATTTTTTAAGAAAATTAAACTTTTCTCTTGTTGATTTTTCGTTTTCTGACATATAAATTTTATTATTTGAGGCGAGGGATGGAGTCGAACCACCGTCTCAAGCTCTGCAAGCTTGCGCCTGAGCCACCTCGGCGACCTCGCCGTGTATTATAATTCATCTGGTAATTTATATTTATCTTTCTTGCCAACAAGAAAGTCTATCATCTCACCGAGGAGTTTATAGGTTTTAACCTTAATTGACTCTTGGGTTTTCCAGCCGGCACGATAAGCAAGAACATTGTTTGCTAGTTCCTTGTGGATTTTCCAATCAGTTTTATCTTTCATTGGCATGCCGAAAATGTCTTTTCTAGGCAAACCGGGATAGACATCGAGATATGCGAAAATTTCACCAGCCAACATTCGTTTAGTTAATGCGTGCTGGTCAATCGCATTTCCATCTGCTGTGTTAATAAAGATTGATTTATTTTTTAATTTCGCAATCAATTTATCATCAAACAAATTCTCTGCTTTGTGTGCTGGGACATGTACAGAAACAACATCACTTGTTTCTGCTAATTTTTCTAATTCAACATATTTTATTCCAAGCTCATTTTCCAATTCGTTTCTTCGTGTTTTTGAGTAATATACCACTTCAAACCCCAATCTCTTCGCAATAGTAGCTACTTTTATTCCTATTCTGCCGAGACCAACTACGCCAAAAATTTTATCGTTAAATGAATACTCGGCGGACGACAACTTTTCGACATCCACGAGCTTGCTCTCAAACATTACCGTAATCTTTCTAATTTCACGATGGTTAATCGTTTTTGAATCGTAAAAAATAATGTCATTCTCTGCTAAGAATTTGTAATAAGTAGCAAGAGAAGTATCACTGGTTTTATATTGTTCACAAATGACTCCTAAAGCGCGAAGTGCATTGATGGTTTCGGCTGATTTTTCGATATTTAACAGACCAACTCGCTTGTATTCTACAAGGCGTTCTGGTATCAACTCGTCCAGATTTTTTTGATTAAAATCAAATTTCACTAACCCAATCTTATGAAAATGATGCGTGAATTTCCCAGAACGAGTATATTTTTCGTTATCTTGAAGCTGTCGAAAATGACTAAAAACGTAATCAACTATTGCGTGAGAAATTTTATCGCCAGTCTCCAAAGCATTGTTAGCTCCAAAATTTCTATGAAGTAATTGCCATAATCCAGCGAACACCACTTCGGCAACAGCATCAGTTCCGTAGTCTGGAATATTCGCAACAGTAATGCCAAGCTCGTCGGCAAGTTTTATATTTATCCTATGTTCTCGTTCATGTGTCCAAAATACTATAAGTTTAAGTTGTGGGTTTAAGCGTAAAATTTCATCAGGAATATCAGTCCAGCAACTTATGACAACATCTGCTCCGTCAACACGATTCATTAGCAATTGCAAGGGAATATTATCAATTGCTATTTGTGTATAGCATAATTTATTTAGAAAAAGATCAGGATTTTCTTCATACTGTTTTTCTAATCCTTCCGGTAAACTTGTTGGATATTCTAAAACCTCCTCAGAAATTGAATTGAGGATTTGACGATGTTCAGGATAAAAAATAACAGTATCCAAAACAACTACTTTTTTGAATTTTTTGTCCATTTTCATAGTTTCAGAATATTTTGTGATGTTTTTTAAGGTTAAAACTCAAACAAAAAGCCCACCACATGAGCAGTAGCTTGCGCTACTCATACCGGTTTCCCGATATGGCCAGTTAGACGATCCCACATGATGGGGTTTTTACG
>Ga0155786_108_pt1 | contig 17396 bp, 18 predicted proteins | sample RifCSPlowO2_01_FD_107440 | JGI IMG/M metagenome (GOLD analysis project Ga0155786, IMG submission 107440) | Candidatus Azambacteria bacterium RIFCSPLOWO2_01_FULL_46_26 | reverse complement strand
TCGGGAACGGAAATGGCGGCGATTTCTTTCAAAGAAACCCTGGAGCCGTAATAATCAACCATTATGTTCTCAACCAAGGCCGGAGTCGCCCGACCGGTGCGCAAACCGGCCAGGTCGCTCTTGAAACGCTCAATGACTTTTTCCAATTCGGGTTTAATTTTAAGAATCGCGTCAAACATATTAAAAGAAAAACTTTAAAATCTGAGGCAATAAAACCATTGTCATCGCAATTACGAAAAAGAAAATTAAAATTGAAATCGTCTGTTTCATATTATATTTGCAGCATTAAATTTTCCAGCGCCAACCGGCTGTTGGCATTCGTATCTTTTAAAATAATTGAGGTTTTTAAAATTGAACGGATAATATCCGGTATCTTTCCGGCTTCATATTTCGCGGCCGCTTTTTCCGCTTTTTCGCGAAAATTCACGTTCACGACCAAATCATTCAAACCCAGTTTCAGCAAAAGCATGTCGCGAAACAAAAAAAGTCCGGCGTCCAACAAGTCCTCGTTCCCTTTTTCATTTTTCAAAATCTCTTCGACAAAAACAAAACGTCCGGCCGCCGATTTGTCGATAAGTTCAAAAATCGCCTCCTGCTCGTCATCGTGGGGATCCGAAAGCATTTCTTCGGCCAAGGCCGGTCTTCCCATGGCCTTCCTCGCGGCAACGTGGGCGGTTTTCTCGTCAGCGCCTTTTCCTTTCAACAGCCGATAAATCTCTTCCCGCGGCCAGGTCTTGAATTTTACCGGGAAAAGACGGGAAAGAATTGTTTCCAACAGCCGGCCGGGATTGGCGGCAACCAAAATCAGAATAGCGCGCCCTTTCGGCTCTTCCAAAATTTTCAAAAAAGAATTCTGCGCCTCTTCGGTCAGACGATCCGCTTTGTCGACTACGACAATTTTATAAGAACCGCTCTGAGGGAAAAAACTCAAAAAATGTTTTATCCTTCTCACTTCGCCGATGCCTATTTCCTTTTCTTCGCCGCTTTCGCCGATTTTCGGCTCAACTATTAAGACGTCCGGGTGAATTCGCTTGTCAATGTCAACGCAGGAGCGGCAATTCAAACACGGCGTCTTTTTGAGGCATTCCAAAGATTTCGCGAACTCAACCGCGGCTTCCATCTTTCCCAGTCCTTTGGGACCCCAAAAAAGATAACTCCCGCCACCGATGTCTGCCGCCCTTTCGGTCAAGCGCCGAAACGCGTTTTGATTGCTCAATAAACTTGCCATAATTCGGTCTTACTTTATCACATTTTTTTCAGGCAAGCAACTGCCAATGTGATTAAAATTTACGAGCTCAATGCGAAGTAAATTTTACTATCACATTGAGCCAGACCGTCCGAAAACTGTCATTCTGAGCGATAGCGAAGAATCTCTACCCGTAAAGATGGCTTAAACAAGAGATTCTTCACTTCGTTCAGAATGACAAGAACCGTTTTTTATGAGTTTTCGGACGGTCTGAAAGATTTTGTTTCCAAAAATTGCGCACCCTTTCAGGGCTTCAATTTTTGGACAAAATCCTTTATTTCGCTCTTAAACCGCTTTTCGCTGAATTTTTTCGCCTGATCGCGGATATGCTCCGGATCGTAACGGTTTAAATTTTCCCGAATTCTTCTCACGCCGTCGGCCAAGATTTCCGGCTCCGGATCGTCAAAAAATTCTCCGGTCAAACCTTCTTCAACCGTCTCGGTCAGCCCCCCTTTGCGAAATGCCAGAACCGGCTTTCCGAAAGACATCGCTTCAATCGCCGTGATTCCGAAGTCCTCTTCTCCCGGAAAAACAAACGCCAGGCAATTTCGATAATATTCTTTCACGACCTCGTCCGCCTGCCACCCCAAAAATTTTACGTTGCTTTTAGCCGCCTTTTCCAATTCTTTTCTTTGCTTTCCTTCGCCGATAATAATCAAAGGAAATCCCAATTTATTGAACGCCTCAACGGCAATGTCAATTTTCTTGTAAGGAGTCAGTTGGGAAACAATGAGAAAATAGGTTTTAGGTTTTAGGTTATAGGTTATAGAATTTTGCGCGCGCCTCGCGCCTTCATCTTCAAGCGTTATATTCACGGGGGGATAAATGATTTTCGCGTCGCGGCGGTAATATTTGGCGATTCTTCGGGCGGTTGTTTGAGAATTGGCGATGAAATATTCAACCCTGTCGCTGGCGTGGCGATCCCAAATTCTCATATAGTGCATCAAAAGTTTTGCGGGCCATTTGGCGAATTTGGCGAAAGAGCCGGAAAACGTCTCCTGAATGTACTCATGATACCAGTCCCAGCCGTATCTCATTGGTGAGTGGCAATAGCAGACGTGAATCGTCTTTGGCTTGGTGATGATTCCTTTGGCAAAAGCCGAGCTTGAAGAAATGACCAGATCAAATTCCCTCAAATCAAATGTCTCCGGCGCTATCGGCAAAAACGGCAAAAGAAACCTTTGCCTTTTTCTTAAAAATCCGGGGAATTTTTGCAAAAAAGAAGTCCTGACTCTTTCCGCCGGAAAATCATCCCCCACCTTCTTTTCATCGTACAGAAAAGTATAAATCGGCGCCTCCGGAAACATCTCCGCCAACGCCTTCAGCACCCTCTCCGCCCCTCCTTTGCGTATTAAAAAATCATGCACCAAAGCGACTTTTATGTTCATAAATACATTATAACCACCATTTTACAGATTAGGAAATTCTCTCCGTTGTTTACTAATCTTCAATCAGCGTTCGCAGTGTTTCTTCGGCACATTTTTTCCAGCTGAAACGCCTCAAATTTTCCGAGCCCTTTTTGATTAACGACTCGCGGAGTTCCGTCCGACTCGCCGCGCTGTATATAACCTCCGCCATCTGTTCAAAATCCGCCGGGTCAAAAAACAGCGCTCCTTCGCCGGCAACTTCCGGAAGGGACGAAACATTTGAAGCAATCACCGGCACCTCTGCCGCCTGCGCTTCAAGAATCGGAAAACCGAAGCCCTCGTAAAAAGACGGGAATACGAACAAATCGGCAAATTTCAGAAAAACATTTTTTTGGTTTTCTTGAAGATGGCCGGTTAAAATAATATCTTGTTTTGAGGGTGAGGCGTCTATTTTCTTCTTCACCTCTTCAAAAAGATACCCGGGCCCGCCGGCCAAAACCAGTTTGTGGGGAATTTGATATTTTTCTTTTATTATTTCAAAAGCGTTTATCAAACCCTCCACATTTTTCTTTCTTTCGATTCTGCCTATATAAAGGATGTATTTTTGAACAAGGGGCGATTTCTCGTTTTGAACGGCCGTAAAAGGCGCGATGCCGTGATAAATCACTTTAATTTTTTCTTTGCGCGCGCCATAAAATTCAATTAAATCTTTTTTTGTGTTTTCCGAAGGGACGATTATTTTTTTGGCCTTGGAAATCGCGTATTTGGTCGTCCATCTTAAATAACGCCGATGGAACAAGGGATACATTTCCGGAAAATATTCAAAAGCGAGATCGTGAATCGTAACGACGGAATTTTTTGGATGAATAAGCGGCAAGACATGAGCTGGAATGAAAAGCGCGCCCGGCTTGTTAAGCGCCATTTCCAGCGCGAGGCGGACTTGAGTCCAAAAGACCGGAAAGCGCAAGGTTTTAATCTCAAAATTCCGCGGCAAGTCAGATTCCTCCGAAGAAGACGGGGTATATAACAAAAAGCGATGCTTTTTTCCCTCTTCAAGCATCGCGAAATACCGAATCAACCGGAAAGCGTATTCCTCAACGCCGGTCCTCTCTTTCTTAAAAGCGGCCGCGGCGTGTATTCCAATAATCATTTCTTTGAAAGAATCGAACGTTTGTAGGCGTCAAGATTGTCCAAGGCGATGCCCGCGCCCTTAGCCACGCACAAAAGCGGATCCTCGGCGACGTAAGCCGGCACGCCGGTGGCCTGAGTCAAAAGCTCGTCAAGATTTCTCAAAAGCGAAGTGCCGCCGGACATAACCATTCCCTTGTCAATGACGTCGGCCGAGAGTTCGGGCGGCGTTTCGTGCAGAACAGTTTTCACGGCCCGGACGATTTCAAAAAGCTGGTCCGAAATCGCCTCGGTTATTTCGTTTGACCTGATTTCAATGGTCCGCGGCAAGCCCATCATCAAATCGCGCCCGCGGACTTCCATCGTCTCCTCTTTCTTTTGAGGCAGGGCGCTGCCTATTGTGATTTTAATTTCTTCGGCCGTCCGCTCGCCTATCGCCAGATTGTATTTTCTTTTCATGTAATCGGCAATCGCCTGGTCAATCTTGTCGCCCGCCACCCGGACCGAAGTCGCGCCGACGATTCCGCCGAGAGAAATCACGGCAACCTGAGCCGTTCCGCCGCCGATGTCTATTATCATGTTGCCGGAAGGAGAATTTATCGGAATTCCGGCGCCGATCGCGGCCAAAACCGGCTGTTTGACGACATAAGCCGCCTTGGCCCCGGCTTGAATCGTCGCGTCAACCACCGCCCGGCGTTCGGTTGAAGTGATTCCGGCCGGCACGGAAACCATCACTTCCGGCCTGAAAAACCTGAGGCGGCCTCCGGCTTTGTTTATGAAATATCGCAGCATCGCCTCGGTGATCCGGTAATCGGCAATAACCCCGTCCTTCATCGGGCGGGAAGCCACAATCGTGTCCGGCGTACGTCCGATCATTTCTTTGGCGTCGTTCCCCACGGCTAAAATCCTGTTCTCCACCAGAGAAATGGCCACCACCGAGGGCTCGTTAAGAATCACCCCTTTTTTAGGGACATAAACCAATGTGTTGGCAGTACCAAGATCAACTCCTATTTTTCGCAAAAACATAGTTTAGGTTTTAGGTTATAGGTGTTAGGTTACAAGCTGACTCTTTTAATGTTTGCTCCTATCTTCTGCAATCGTTCTTCTATTCTTTCGTATCCCCTGTCCACCTGATAAGCATTATTAATGATTGTCTCGCCTTTTGCAATAAGGCCGGCTAAAATCAAGGTCGCTCCGGTTCGCAAGTCAAAACTGGTTATCTCCTTGCCTTCAAGCGCCGTCGGGCCGGTGATTAAAGCCCGATGCGGATCGCAGACGAAAGCGTTCGCTCCGAGACGCTGGAGTTCGTCAACGTACTTCAGCCGCGCCTCGTACATCCAATCGTGAATCAAACTGACTCCTTTGGCCTGAGTCATCAACAAAGCGAACGTAGGGATCGAATCCGCGGCAAAACCGGGATAAGGCATATTATGAACCTTTTTCACGGCTTTTATTTTAAAAGGCCCTGAAACTTTCAAATCCCCGATCTGATATCCCCAGCCGGCCGGTAAAACTCTTTTGTTTAAAATTTTGAAATTCAATCCCGCTTCTTTAAATTTAAGTAATTCAAGTTCAATGAATTGAGGCACGACGTTTTTAACGGTGAGCTCGGATTTTGAAGCGCCGGCAAGGGAAATGAAAGTTCCCATTTCAATCGGATCCGGAATGATCCGATGGCTCGCGCCGCGCAATTTTTTTCCTTCAATAACAAGCGTGTGGGTGCCGATGCCTTCTATTTTGGCGCCCATTTTTTTGAGAAAATGACACAAATCCTGCACGTACGGCTCGGCGGCCGCGCATTTAATCACGGTTCGCCCGGGAGCCGAGACCGCCGCCAGAACCAAATTCTCGGTCGCGGTCACGCTGAATTCCGACATCACGATCTCCCCGCCTTTCAAGCCCTTCGCGTCTATTTCATAAAAACCGTCGTCCTTTTTAATCCTGACGCCGAGCCGGCTGAAACCGTCCAAATGAGGATCCAAGATTCTTGTCCCCAATTGACAGCCGCCCGGTTTGGCAATTTTAAAAGAAACGCCTGCCTGCGCAGGAAGGCCGCGCCTTCCGATAAGAGCGCCCATCAGCAAAACCGAGGAACGAAGCCGTGAAACCAAATCAAAATTCATCTTTGACGGATTTACGTTTTTAGCCCTGATTTTCAGACACCGCGGCCCGATCCAGCGGATTTCCGCTCCCAAGCTCTTCAAAACTTCAATCATCCTGAAGACGTCTTCTATCAACGGCAAATTGTCGATAAAGCACTCCTCCTGGGTCAGCAAAGAAGCCGCCAAAATCGGCGTGGCGGCGTTTTTTGCTCCCCTGACCTCTATCTCGCCGCTTAAAATCCGCCCGCCTTGAATTAAAAATTTTTCCGCTTTATCCTTGCCCAGATTTGCCATATTTTTTACCTTCATCATAATCAAATTTATTACAAATTGCAAATCGCCGCGAGAAAGCATAAAATTAAGGCATGACGAGCCGAACCCGAAAAATATTGTTTTTTACTTTTCTGCTGCTGTTTGCCGTCGGCACGCCGTTGATTATTCTTTATTCTCAGGGCTATTATTTTGACTTTGACAAAAAGACGTTTAGCAAAACCGGCGCGATATTTTTAAAAACAAACCCGGTCAAAGCAAAAATTTTCATAAACGGCGAATTTGAAAAAGAGACCGGCTGGCTTTCCGGCGATTTCCTGATTAAAAATTTAAAGGTCAAAGAATACTCGGTCAAAGCGGAAAAGGACGGCTTTCAATCCTGGCAAAAAACGTTGAAAGTCGAACCCGGACTTGTCACGGAAGCAAAACACATTCTTCTCATTCCGCTTGAGCCGCCGCGGGAAACAATCGCGGACGAAGAAGCCTTTCCGGCGGACTCGAAGAAAACGCCGCCCGAAATCAAAGACGCGCTTGCCGTCGGGACGATTGAAAATTCCGTTTATTACCTTGACTCAAAAAACGGACAACTCTGGCGAACGGACGCCAACCAAGAAAAAAAAGAGCAAGTGACTTTCTCTCCGGTTCCGTCATTTGAAACGACCCCCGATTGGCCTAAAAATTTTTCTTACCGCCTAATAATTTCCCCGAAACAAAAAATAGCTGTCATTGAAAACCCCTCGACTTCGCTCGGGGCAAGCCCTTCGACTTCGCTCGGGGCAAGCCCTTCGACTTCGCTCGGGGCAAGCGGCAATCTTTATCTTCTCAACGAACAAAATAGATCATTTCAAAAATTGGCCGAGAGAGCGCGAAGCGCCGAATTTTCGCCGGACGAGCAAAAGCTTCTTTATTCAAGCGAGAATGAACTTTGGGTTTATTTTTTAAGCGACATTTTGGGACAGCCGCAAAAAAAATCGGGCGAACTTAATCTCATCACCCGTCTTTCTCAAAAAATCGGGCAGGTATCATGGCTGTCCGATTCCGAACATGTTATCTTTTCAATCCCGGCCGATTCCGAAAATATCGTAAAGATTGCCGAACTTGACGACAGGGATCAAAGAAATACCGTTGATTTCATCAAAATAAAGAGCCCTGAATTCCGTTATGATTCTAAAACGGACGAAATCTATTTTAGCGAGAATAAAAATTTTTATGGCGTTTCGCTAAAGTAACGGGGCATTAAAAAACATCCGAAAAATTCCGGATGTTTTTTGATTATGAAGCTCGTCTTATCTCTTGCTCCATTGCGGAGCGCGGCGCGCGCCCTTAAGCCCGTATTTCTTTCTCTCTTTTTCCCTCGGATCGCGGGTCAAAAAGCCGGCTTTTTTAAGACGCTTGCGAAAATCTTCGTTAAATTTGACCAGAACGCGGCTGATGCCGTGCCGGGTCGCTTCCGCCTGTCCGCGCGAACCGCCTCCCAAAACTTTTACGGAAACTTTGAATTTATCCGACACCTTCATTTTTCTTAGGGGCGCTTCGGCGATCTTTTGAAGCTCAACTAAAGGGAAATATTCGTCATAGGGCTTGTCGTTTACCGAAATGCCCGTTCCTTTGGTAAAAAGCCGAACTCTGGCAATGGCGGTTTTCCGGCGGCCGACGGCCTCATAGTATTTTTCCGGTTTCGGGGGAGCGGCGGAAACAGCCGCTTTTTTGGCGGTTCTTTTCGCGGACGCTTTCGGCTTAATTTCTTCCGTTGTTTCTTTAATTTCTTCCGTCATAATAATTATTTAATCTTTACTTTATTTCCAACCGCTTAATTATTTGATCGCGCAATTTGTTTTTCGGCAACATCCCGTAAACCGCTCTGCGCAAAACCTCGGACGGATTCTTTTTAAACAGGTCCTTATAGAGAACGGTTTTGATTCCTCCCGGGTAAAGCGTGTGGTGAATGTATTTTTTTTCTTCAAATTTTTTGCCGCTGACTTTGATTTTTTCAACGTTAACCACGATAATTTTAACGTTTGCTTCGCGATAAGGAACGAATTCCGCTTTGTTCTTGCCCCTCAAAAGCAAAGCCACTTCGGTTGCCAATCGCCCGAGTATTTTCCCGCTTGCGTCTATGGTGTATTGTTTAAATTCAGTTCCTTTCATATTATTTGACCAATTCAATGACGGCCATTTTCGCGGCATCTTTGACGCGAGGGTCGGTCTTAATAATCCGGATGTAACCGCCAGGCCGGCTTTGATAACGGATGGCCGTGTCCTTAAAGAGCTTCACCGCCGCGGCTTTCGGAAATCGCTTCAAAAGTTCCCGATAGGTGGCCAAATCCTGCTTTTTCGCCAAGGTGATTGACTTTTCGATTAACGGCCTTATTTCTTTCGCTTTTTCTTCGGTGGTGGTTATTTTTTCGCGCAGGATTAAAGCGGCCATCAAATTTTTTAACAAGGCCTTTCGTTGATTTCTCTTTCGTCCGAATTTTCGATTTTTGTTTAAATGCCGCATATAAATATTTGTCATTGCGAGGCCGCCGCAGGCGGCCTCGCAATCTCAGAGATCCCTCGCTGCGCTCGGGATAAAGGTTTGCCCGCCAAATTTTCTACGCCTTGCGGCTTGAAAATTTGGGGCAAGCCCTTTACTTATTTCTTTTTGGTCGTCTTCTTGGCTTTTGTTTTTTCCGCCTTTTTTTCCTTTTCGCCCGCTTCTTCCTTGCCGGGCTCGCCGGCGAATACTTTAAATTGCTCAACCAAAATCTGCGCCGTCCGCTCAAAGGCCTCCAGCGGAGTGATGGTGCCGTCGGTTTCAATGTCCAAAATCAGCCGGTTATAGTCCGTTCTGTCGCCAACGCGCATGTTTTCAACTTCATAATTGACTTTTCTAATCGGAGTAAATATGGCGTCAACGGCAACCGCCCCGATCTCCAGTTTTTCCTTTTTGCGCTGCTCCACCGGCACGTAACCAAGCCCGCGCTCTATTTGAATTTCCATCTCCAAACCGGCCTTTTTGTCGGTTAAGGTGGCTATGTGCACTTCTGGACTCACCAATTCAACCTGAGAAGGACATTTTATGTCTTCGGCCGTTACGTCTTTCTCGCCGCTTGCTTTCAAATGCAGAATTTGCGGCTCTTCCGAGTACATTTTAAATCTCAGTTGTTTTAAATTCAAAATTATTTCAACGACATCTTCAATGACGTAAGGAATGGTGGAAAATTCATGATCCACTCCTTTTATCTTTACCAAAGTCACGGCCGATCCGGGCAGGGAAGATAAAAGCACCCGGCGCAACGCGTTGCCCAAAGTTAAACCGTAGCCGGGATACAACCCTTCTATTTTGAAAGTGGCGCGATTTGTTTCTTGTTCTGTTACTTTGGCCGGGGACGGTAATGAAATTTGCATATTATTATTTATTTATTTATTTTATCGCGAATAATGATCAATGATTAAAGAAACGTTGAAAGGCGATCCTATTTCTTCCGGAGTCGGCTCGGTTTTGATTTTGCCTTCAAAATTTTTCGCGTCCATAATAAGCCATGCCGGCGCTTTATGCTTTTTCAAACTTTCTTTCAAATCGCCGAAAATCTTCATTTTGGCGCTTTGCGGCCTGACGGTTATCGCGTCTCCGACTCTGACTTCATACGACGGCACGCTCACCCTCCGGCCGTTGACAAAAAAGTGGCCGTGGGAAACAAGCTGTCTGCCAACGCTTCTTGAAAACGCGAAACCGAGACGGTAAACCACGTTGTCCAATCTTTTTTCCAGTCCGGCCAAAAGCAAATCGGCCGGCTTCAAAGCCGAAACCTTGCTCGGTTTCTTTAACGAAGCCGCTTCAAAATAATTTTTGAACTGCCTCTCCCTTACGCCGTAAGTTCTTTTGACTTTCTGCTTTTCAAGAAGCCCCAAAGCAAATTCCGAAAGCGCGCGCCGTCTGGCCTGGCCGTGAACTCCGGGCCGATAAGAACGCCTGATAAAAGCGCATTTTGGAGTAAAACAGCGCTCGCCCTTAAGAAAAAGTTTTTCGCCGACCGCTCGGCATTGTTTGCACTTTGAATCAATCATAATGTTTATACCCTCCTCACTTTTTTGGAACGACAGCCGTTATGCGGAACCGGCGTCATGTCTTTAATAAAAACTATGTTTAGGCCGCGGCTGGCGATTGAACGGATGGCCGATTCTCTCCCGCTGCCTATTCCTCTAACGAAAACGGACACGTCTTCCATACCTACTTTTCTGACCTTTTCAATAACCGTTTCGGCGACTTTTGAGGCGGCGAAAGGCGTGGCTTTTCTGGGCCCTTTAAATCCCAGGTTTCCGGAGCTTGCCCACGCCAAAACGTTCCCGTTCAAATCACAAATGGTGATGATCGTATTGTTGTAGGTTGCCTGAATGTAAACGTTGCCTTTGGGGATTTTTTTTCCTTTCGCGGAAATTTTCACCTCAGCCTTTTCGGCCGGGGCTTTTCTCTCCTCCGCGGGCGTTTCTTCAATTTTTTGAGCGACTTTCTTTTTTCCCATAATAATATATCGATGCTAATATACGAATTGATACTAATTATACGAATGCGGAAATTTAGTATTAGTATTTATTCGTATCATTAGTATGCATTCGTATATTGGCATCGCGTTATGTCTTCTCCAATTTCCTCTTGCCCGAACCGGCCGTTTTTCTGACGTTTCCACGGACGGTTCTGGAATTCGTTTTTGTCCGCTGTCCTCTGACGGGCAATCTTCTGCCGTGCCTCATTCCTCTGTAGCAAATGATCTCTTTGAGCCGCTTGATGTTCATCCCGATCTCGCGCCTTAAATCCCCTTCAATCTTATAATTTTTTTCCACGATCTGCCGAATCGCGTTCAGCTGGTCGGCCGTCAGCTTATTTACCCGCACCTCTTCGGACACGTTCGCTTGTTTTAAAATTTTAGCGGCCGAAATTCGCCCTATTCCGTAAATATAGGTCAAAGAAATTACGACTCTTTTATTGTCCGGGATGTCAATCCCCGCGATTCTTGCCATAATGATTTTATCCCTGCCTTTGTTTGTGCTTGGGATTGGCGCAAATAACATAAAGCCGGCCTTTGCGGCGGACTATCTTGCATTTAGCGCAAATTTTTTTAACCGAGCTTCGAACTTTCATGTGTTAATATTTTTTTTATCCTCTCCGCACGATCCTTCCTCGCGTCAAATCATAAGGAGAAAATTCAAGAGTCACTCGATCGCCGGGCAAAACGCGGATAAAATGCAATCTTAAGCGCCCGGCAAGATGCGCCAATATCTCGCTTCCGTCATCAAGTTTTACTTTAAAAGTCGCGTTAGGCAATGCTTCCACAACAACCCCTTCTTTCCTTATGGTTTCCTTTTGCATAAAGATAATCTTAAATAAATAAAACAGATGTGTCAAGTCCTTTGGCACACCCGCTCATTGTATCGACGCCGTAATTAAAGATTTTGTATTAAAACCTGAATTCTATTGCTTGAAGCCGGCGCTTTGGAAACCCAAAACGGCCAGAAAGTGACGGAGGCGGTTTCAATCCCCGGCTCCTGCATTATGATTTGGCGGATTTGATTCTCGTCCTTGCCGGAGATCCGCTCTTTGAACGCTTCAACTTCAATCTTGCCGGCAATCTCCTGCTCAATCTTAAAAGGCAGCTTCATCGTGCCTTGGGCCAGATTTAATTCCGGCTTTCCGTAAGTGACGGCTCTCGTCCCGGAAGTCGGGGCGTATCCGGCCTGAATTTGCGAACTGACGTTTTGATCAATCCAAATGTCAATATCCGACTCTTTGAACAGCAAGGCCTTGAGCGTTATTTTGCCTTTTATTTCAAATTTTTCCGCGCTTTCTCCGGCTTCAACGTTCGCGGTCATTTCGTTCACTTTTTGTTCGACGGCATCTTCAATGAATTTCAAACCGGACGGAATCTTGCCCAGCAATTCTTCGCGGATCCGGTTCTCCAACTCTTTGCGGATTTCCTCTTTTGCTTTAGCGATGTCGTCTTTAGTCACGATTTGCGCCGCCCCGCTTGAGCCACCGGCCATCGCCGCGCCCGACTTGCCATAAAAGGCGGCGTATTTGGGCGTTCCCTGAAAACCCGGAATCGTGAAATCCGACGGTCCGATGCTGAAATCCTCGCCGGGCTCTCCAGCCGTAACTTGAACGTCTATCGAGCTCGGAGTTATTTTGCCGTCGACGACTTTGGCCCCCGGCACGGTCACGGTTTTATCCAGCCGAAATAATTTTTCGGTTTCCGAAAGGAATCGCGTCGTCGCGACGAGTGTCTGGGGATTGGGACCAAAAGCGTTATAAACCGTAATTATACCCTTGGCTTTTTGAGCAGCGCTTGTCTTGCCGGACGCGGAAAATTCCCGGCTCAAAGATTCTTCCATTTGAACGATCTGCCCGGGAATTCTGTCGCCGCTGATTTGAGGAATGTTTTTATCGATAATAACGACCGACTCGGAACTTATTTTGTCTTTTTTGGGGACAATGACGATTTTGGCAACCGGTAAAATGTAATACAGCGACGCCGAAATAACGGCCAAAGAAACCGCGATGAAAAGAATCAAAATTTTGGAAGATTGAAACGCCGGCCGTTTAACGGCGATCACGGTCGGCTTCTCCATTTCTTCAATTTCAGCCGCCGGTTTAGGACGCCATAAATGAGATAATTTTAACAACAAGTTCCCAAAAGACGGGATTTTGAATCTCTTGGCCGCTTTCATTTTTTCTCCTTCCTCTTCGGCCCTTGCCGCCGCTTCTTCATCCGCCGCGTAAGGCGCCTCCTCAATTCCGGCCAAAAATTCTTCTTCAAGTTTTCTCGTTTTTCGGGGAACTTTTTCTTCGACAACTCCGCCTTTTTCTTCCGTTTTTTCCTCCTTTTCGATTTTTTGTTCAATTACCGCCTCAGGACGAGTAATGGAAATTTTAACTTCCTCCTCTTCCGCGGCTTTCTTTTTGGGCCTTGACGGAACGTTTTTCAGCATCGCGCCTCCCGGTCCGATAATGTCGTAAACCTTGAGAGGCGGGCGTTTATATTCCCGCTCTTTGGGCCAGCCGCTTAAAGGCGGCTCAATGTCTTCCCCGAATTCAAGTTTTTCTTTGACGGCCAGGCCGATTTGTTCCGCAAGCGCCGCGGCCGGCGCGTCCGAAGTGACCAAGACGACTTTTTTACCGAGTGCCTCCGCTTCCCTTTTCAAAAATTTCAGGTTGACGACGCTTTGAAACAGCTTCGCCCCCTTCGGAACCGCCAACGTCAAACCATCGGCCTCACTTTCGGCGATCCGATCAATGATTGAAGTGATTTCTTCGTCAATTTCTATGTAAATTGTTTTATGGGACATGCCATTTTTATCCGAAAATTGAATCAGCCCTGGGCTGAGAACAATTTTTGGTGTTAAAATTGAGCACCCCGCCTTGGCGGGGTAAAGGTTTTGTAACCCCCGCTAAGCGGGGACAAAGCCCTTTAAGAAAATTGCATTATTCTTAAGATTCGGCGAAGGGTTCTGTTTAAAATGTCTTCTTCGCCGAGCAGTTTTAAAGCCAGACCGGCCAAGCCGGCGGCCGGCAAATCCTCCGGCCCTTTCAAATATGAAGACATGTCCTCAAGATTGTCGAAATCCTCAATTCCGAGCATTCTGATTCGAGGCGGCTCTCCGAACGGCAGATATTGATTCCAGTTATAATTTTTTAAATATTTTTCCAAACCGCGAAGCTGTCCGCATCCGCCGAGAATGAATATGTCGGGAGGAAAAACGTCCGTCTGGGAAAACTCGGCCAAAGCCATCTCCGCCCCCCCTCCCAAAACCGCCATGTCCGATTCAAAGATTCTCGCGATTTTTTGAGAAACGCCGGAACTCAGCAGTCCGCGCGAGTATTTCAATTTGATTTCTTCCGCCTCCCAAAAACCGATGCCCAATTCCGCGGCTATTTTTTTCGTGAAATTCGCTCCGCCCAAAGAAAAAATTTTCGTGCCCTCGTAAAACCCGCGGCGGATTAAGCTCACGGCGGTCAGGCCGGCGCCGACATCAAGCAGAACGGCTCCTTCATGTTCGGAAAAAATTTGCGGTTTTAAAGATTTGGCCAGCGCGTACGCTTCGGAAGCGACGTGAAAAATTTTTAAATTCAGTTCCCGACCGATCTTTTCAATGACGTCCAAATTGCCCTGAGAAATGTAAGTGTTAAAAATGCTTAAAGTTATCTCTTTGCCCTGCATTCCGAGCGGCTCACTCACCGGATAGCCGTCGATGCCGACCCGTTCCGCCCAAGCGCCTATCAAACGAATTTCGCTTTCCGGATACCCCGCTTCCAAACTCAGCTTGCGTTTGATTTTTTCATAAGCGCGCCATTGAATTTTTTGAAGAACGTTCTTTATTTCAAGAAGATCTATTTTCGTTCTTTGGTCTTCCCTGACGAAACTCATCTTCGTGACCTCGCCTCTCAGCGCCGCGCCGCTCACGCCGATGATTGTTCTGACGTCCGCCGACAATTCGCCGGCCGCGAGCCGGATCGCCCGGCCGCAATTTAAAATCAATTCCGCCGGATCGCTTAAAATTTCTTCTCCCGGTTTTGCTTCGCGCCGAACGACTTTGGCCGCGCCGATGATTCTTCCTCTCCCTTTGGAAACCGAAAAAAGAATGGCTTTAATCGTCTGGCTTCCGATGTCCAAGACCAGAAATCGCTCTTCTTTTATTATACCACGACCGAAAATTTTGGAGAATAGCATAAAATGGGCAATGGTCTAAACTATCGTTTCGACCATTGCTTTTATTCTTCTTACCCCCGCGGAAGAGGATTCCTCTTTGGCAATCCTGAATTTTCCTATCTCCCCGGTTCGCGAAACGTGCGGACCGCCGCACACCTCTTTTGAGAAATTGCCCGCGCTGTACACCTTAACCCGTTCGGGGTATTTTTCCTTGAAAAACGCCAACGCCCCTTGCTTTATCGCCTCTTCAAAATTCATCTCCTCCATCAGCACCGGCAAATCCTCTTTAATCTTTTCGTTCACCAAATCCTCAACCCGCTTCTTTTCCTCATCCGTCATTTTTTGCGGATGAGCAAAATCAAAACGCAGGCGTTCCGGCGTAATATCCGAACCCATTTGTTTGACGTGAGAGCCGAGTATTTCCCTCAACGCCTGATGCAAAAGATGGGTCGCGGTATGCAACCGCGTCACTTTCAGCAATTCTTCCGGAGTCGCCGCCCTTAGCTCTCCGGCTTCCACGGACAATCCGTGTCCTCCGAATTTTTTTTCCGTGCCCGCGCGGGAAATTTCCTGATGTTTTTTAAATTCCCGCCGGAAACTTTCCTCGTCAACGGCAATTCCTTTTTCCGCCGCCATTTCACCCGTCAACTCCAGCGGAAATCCGTAAGTTTCAAAAAGCGCGAAAGCATCGGCGCCGGAAATTTCCAAATGCTCCGGATCTCGCGGAGCGGCTTTCGCTTTTTCCGCGAGCTTTTCAAATTCTTTCGTCCCCTTTTCAAGCGCTTTGGCGAATTTTTCTTCTTCATTTTTAATTGCGGTCAGAATCTCGTTCCGGTAATTTTCCAACTTAGGATACGCGGCGCCGTAAATTTCCGCGACCTCGGTAAAAATCACCGTGAACCAATCGCCGGGCAATTCCAGCAATTTCGCGTAACGAATCAATTTTCGCAAGACCCTTCGCAACACATAACCGGCCTCAACGTTTGAAGGAACGACGCCGTCGGAAATCAAAAAGATCGCTCCCTTAATATGGTCGGCGATAATTCTTACGTGTCTTATTTCTCTCTCGCCCAAATCCTTTCCCGGGGAAAGAACTTTTAGGGCGTCCTTAATCGGGGCAAACAAGTCCGTTTCAAAAATCGTCGGCATGCCCTGCGCCGCCGCCGCCAGCCGCTCAAGACCCATTCCCGTATCAACTCCCGGCCTCTCAAGTTTTTTAAGCGATTTGTCCGGCAAACAATAATACTCGTTAAACACAAGATTCCAAACCTCTACGCCGTTAATGTATATCTCGGTAGTGGGACCGCAGGGACCTTCATTTCCCGTGGGTCCCCAAAAATTATCCTCGCGCCCGAATTTTCTCACATCGTGAACGCCGAGCGATTTCCAAATCCGCTCGGACTCGATATCCGCGGGCACTTCAGAGTCGCCCTCAAACACGCTCACGTAATCAATCTTCAATCCGAGCTCCTTAACAATAAACTCGCGCGCGTATTCTATCGCTTCTTTTTTAAAATATCCTCCGAACGAAAAATTGCCGAGCATCTCAAAAAACGTAAGGTGCGATTCATCCCCGACCTCGTCAATGTCCGAGGTGCGGAAACATTTTTGGATTGAAGCGGTGTTTCGCGACCCGAAATCATGAACAGGATCGGCCTGCCCGATAAAATGCGGCTTAAACTGCTGCATCCCGGCGGTCGTCAAAAGCACCGACTTGTCATCGGGCAAAAGCGAAGAAGAAGGCACGATCGCATGCCCTCTTTTTTCAAAAAATTCCAGGAATTTTTGGCGAATTTGTTGCGAGGTCATCTACACTTGTATTTTACCGCAAAACCGCGATTGCGGCAAATTAAAAAACCGCCCGTATTAGAGCGATTTTAGCGGCATTTTAGAGGATAAAAGGTAAAACCATAACCGCGGCATTATATAAAAAATGAGCGGTGGTTGAAATTAAAAGCCCCTTTCCCGGACGCAAAGCCAACGCGCCTCCCTTTAAAAACGCGAAACTCAGAAATACGCCGATCACCCCTTGAATAAATATGTTAATCCAATTTCCGTGCAGATAGCCGAAAATCGCGGATAAAATCACGATGCTCCACAAATTAACGCTCAATGGCCATTTTTTTCCAAAGACGATGAGAGCGACAAAAAATAAAGGAAAGCGAAAAAGAACTTCTTCCACGAACGCCAGAATAAACAATGTAAACAAAACAATAATCCAAATCGGCCAACCGGTCACGGCCGGAATAATTTCCTGCGCGCCTTGAGCCACCACGCGTATGCCCAAAAAATTCAAAACAGTGACCATCCCGAGACTCCAGCAAAGACTTACGGCGACGATATTGACGATAAACCCGGCGATTGATTGCCAAGTCTCCGGTTCATCCGACAGCCACCCCCATAATCGATCCACCAATCGATCCACCAATCGATCCACTCGCCTCTCCTTTTTTACAAATTGTTAATGCGCTGACTCCAGCTTACTAAAAATAAAAAAACTTGTCCACTATTTCGCGTTATTATTCAATAACTTGCAATCACTCCCCCGCCGAGCATTTCTTCACCCTGATAAAATACGATTGACTGGCCGGAAGTTACC
>Ga0155786_145_pt1 | contig 30231 bp, 32 predicted proteins | sample RifCSPlowO2_01_FD_107440 | JGI IMG/M metagenome (GOLD analysis project Ga0155786, IMG submission 107440) | Candidatus Azambacteria bacterium RIFCSPLOWO2_01_FULL_46_26 | reverse complement strand
CCGATAAAGCCGCAAGCGCCTGTAACGAGCGCGGTTTTTTTGTCTTCCATGATTTCCCTCTTGTTAAAGACCCAGTGACGATTTTTAAACCATCGTCGTTATTTTAACACCAATTGAGGTTGAGTCAACCCCGCGCATAATAAGTTATGCGCGGGGTCAATAAAGCGCGGTAATTTTACAGATAATTTAGAGGATTGATTGAACCGCCGAGCGGAAGCAGGCCGAACCAGCGATCTTCGGTCCGGAACGTGCTTGTGGCGTAAACCGTGAAATGAAGATGAGAGCCGGTTGAAAAACCGGTACTGCCTTCGTAACCGATAATTTGTCCGACCGCCACTTTTTGGCCCGGTTTCGCGATTTGGGAAGAAAGATGGCCGTAAAGCGTCGTCAGGCCGTTTTCGTGTTCTATTGCGATCCATCGTCCGTAAGCGTATTTACCGTTGTCCCCCGTCGCTTTTATGACTCCTTCTTTCGCGGCCCTGACCGGCGTTCCAAACCCTCCGACTACGTCTATTCCGTTGTGAAATTTATAAGCGTCGTTAGTGAATCCGGTCTGCGACGTCGGGCCGTAGCCCTGGCTCATTACTCCTTTTTGCGGCCAGTTCAAAACGCCGGGCCTCGGCGCGGGAATTTTTGAAGGGTCAATCGCGAATCTCAATTTATCTTCCAAATCAAGAATCCCCTGCTGAATTTCCAGCTGCTGCTTTTCAACCTGACTTAACAGTTTTTGATAATTTTTTTCCTGATTTTTGGTTATCTTGAATAAATTTTTCTTTTCGGTTTTTTGATTTTCGGCCGCCGCTTTCTGGCCGTCCAATTCCTGAGTCAAGCGCTCCAACTCCGCCTTTTCAGATTCCGTCTCCGTTTTTTCGCCGCCGAGTTTAAGCTTCGCCAATTTGATTTCCTCCAGCCGTTTTTGCGTTTCCCGCTGAAGCTGCTGGACGCGCTCGGTTTGGCTTAGGAAATCCGAAAAATTCTTGTTTCGCAGCAAAATTTCCAACAGATTAGCATGGTCGTATGACTGAATAGTCCGCACCAGCTCGGCCAGATTTTTCTTGTTTCGCTGAATTATTTCTTCGCTTCGCTTTATTTCCAAATTCAATTCGCGGATTCGCAACTGGTGTTGGGATATTTTTGTTTCCGTAATCTCAATGTCAACCGCCAATTTCTGGATTCTTTGGTCAAATTGATTTATTTGGTTTTTAAGGGTTGTTTCCTTTTTTTGAGCCGTCTTGATTTGATTGTTAAGATTTTTTTCCTGTTCCTGCAATTTTTTGAGGGTTTCCTCCTTTTCCTTAATCTGAGTTCTCAAGGCGTTTTGTTGATTTTGAAGATTTTGGAAATAGTCGCCTGTTTGCGCAGACAGGCCGGTTTGAGCCGCGGTTGCCGCCGGTAAATTAAAAAACGGCAAAACAAAAGCCGCCGTAAATATCGCGAGCAAAGCGATTTTTTGAATAAATCTTAAGCCGCTCATTGCTTTCATCCTATCATCCGCGGCCGATTTTTTCAATCGCGGCCCTAATTCTTAAGAGTGTTTTTTCCTTCCCCAAAACTTCGGCGATTTCCTGGGGCGGCGGCGACTGCTTCAAGCCGGAAAGTGCGGCGCGAAAAGGCCAGTAAAGCTCTCCTTTGCCTGTTTTTTCCGCTTCTTTATCCAGCGTCTCTTTTATGGCTGCCGCCGTGAATAGATCGTCCGAAATCGGTTCAATCATCGTTTTGACCGTTTTTAAATTTGTCGCGACTTCCTCGTCCGTCATTTTTTTCCAGCGCAGGAGTTCTTTTTCGTACTCTAATTTCTCTTTTAGGAAAAAGCCGGCCAATTCCCGGATATCGGATAACTTTTTCATTCTATCCCGTTCCAAAGCAACGATTTTTTTGGCGTAATCAAGATCAATCTCGCCCGGACCCGCCTGCGCGGACAGGTACGGCAAACAAAGTTTCGCCAACTCATCAAGATTTTTTTGGCGAACGTAATGTCCGTTAAACCAATCCAGTTTTTCAACGTTGAATACGGCGCCGCTTTTTTGAACTTTTTCCAGTCCGAATTCTTTAACAAGTTCGTCCAAAGAAAATATTTCTCTGTCCGTTCCCGGACTCCAGCCCAAAAAGACCATGAAATTAACGAGCGCTTCCGGAAGATAGCCGGCGACCCGGTAATCGCCTATTGAGGTCTCCAGATACCTTTTCGAAAGTTTGGAACGGTCCGGATTCAAAATAAGCGGCAAATGGGCGTATTTCGGCCGCGGAAAATCGAGCGCCTCCTGAATCAAAATCTGTTTCGGAGTGTTGGAGATGTGATCCTCGCCCCGGATGACGTGGCTTATTTTCATCTCAAAATCGTCAACCGCCGCGGCGAAATTATAAAGCGGAACGCCGATTTCTTTGGCGATGGAAAAATCGCCGAAAAGTGAAGTGTCGAATTCAACTTCGCCGTGAATGAGGTCTTGGAATATCACTTTTTTCTTCGGCGCGACGAAGCGAATCACGTAATTGCCCTTCGCCATGAAATCTTTTATTTTGCGTTCCGGCAAGCCGCGGTGCTCGCACAAATGAATCGGCGTTTGCTTGGCTTTCAGTTGGTCCTGCCGCTCCCGCCCCAATTCCTCCTTGGAATGAAAACAATAGAACGCTTTGCCCTCGCCCAATAATTTTTGAACGTATTTTGAATAGGTGTAAATCCGTTCGCTTTGCCGGTATGGCGCGTATTCGCCGCCGACTTCAACACCCTCGTCCCAGGCGATGCCGAGCCACTTCAGATGTTCAACGATGTCTTTTTCGTATTTTGGGTCCGATCTTTCCAAATCCGTGTCTTCAATGCGCAGGATGAAAGTTCCCCGATGCTTTTTGGCAAACAGAAAATTAAACAAGGCGGTTCTCGCCGTGCCGATATGAAGGGGCCCTGTCGGCGAAGGCGCGATCCTAACCCTCACTTCTCCCGATTTTATAATTTCGGTTGGCATATTTTAAATCTTAAATTATTCCGCCAATCTTATCAATTCTTCGGCGATTTTTCTGGCGGCATCCGGTTTATAAAACGGCTTGCCTTTCTCCCCCATTTCTTCCAATTTTTCCGGCTCGTCCAAAAGACGCAGGATTTGATCAACAAAAAGATTGAGCATAAGATTCGCTTCTTCCGTCACGACGGCGGCCCCGGTTTTCGCGTATTCGTAGGCGTTCCGCTTTTGATGGTCGTTGGCCGAAGAAGACAAAGGAATTAAAATGCTCGGTTTCGCGGCGCCGGCAATTTCAAAAATAGAACTGCCGGACCGAGAAATTATGAGAGAAGCGATTTTCAAGGCGTGCTTATATTCCTCCTCGTTCAGAAACGCGATTGGATGATAATTTTCCTTGAATTCCGGAAGAGTGTCATTCAGCGCGACTTCGGCTTCGGCTTTCACCTGTTCGTAATTTTTCGTTCCGGTCTGATGAATGATTTGAGTTCTCACCAGAAGTTTTGGCAAAGCCGCGAGAATAATGTCGTTTATCGATTGAGCGCCCTGAGAGCCGGCCATTACCAAAATAACAGGTTTTTTCGAACTTAATCCGAAAATCTTGGCGGCGATTTCAGCCGAGCCCTCAAAGAGTTCGCTTCTCGCGGGATTGCCGACAAGAGCGGTTTTTTTGGGAGGAAAGAAATCGGCGGTCGAAGGAAAGGCCACGGCAATTCTGTTCGCGATTTTCGCGAGCAGACGATTGGCAAGTCCGGGAATGCTGTCGGATTCGTGAATTAAAACCGGAACAAAATACAACCGGCCGGCAAGCGCCGCCGAAACGCCGCCGTATCCCCCTTTGCTGAAAATTGCGTCCGGCATTATTTTCCACACAAGCCAAAGCGCCTGAACCAAACTGACGGGCAATTTCAAAACGTCAAAAAACGTTTTGCCGGAAACGTAGCGCCTTAATTTTCCGGCCAAAATCGGTTTGATCTCCACGCCTTCTTTTTCCAAAATTTCCCGGCCGAAATCATCCGGGCCGACGTAAAAAATCTCCATCGTCAGGACGCCCTTCTCTTTGGCAAGTTTTTTCAATTCCCGCGTTACGGCAACCAGCGGGAAAATGTGTCCCCCTGTGCCGCCGCCGGTCAATAATATTCTCATATGGTTTTTTAATATTTATGCGAGGCGGATTTGGAGATATTAACCAAAATTCCGACCGCGATCAAATTAACGGCCAGCGCCGAACTGCCGTAACTGACGAAAGGCAATGGAATACCGGTCAAAGGTATCAAACCGGAAATGGCGGCGATGTTAACGAATGCCTGAACGGCGATCCAGCACGTGATTCCGATCGCGGCGTATTTTCCGAAAAGATCCGGCGTGTTTTTGGCGATTCTAAATCCGCGGAGGGCAAGAAGCAAAAACAGGGAAATCAAAATTATTGCCGCGATAAACCCCATCTCTTCGGCAAAAATAGCGAAAATCGAATCGCCGAAGACCTCCGGCAGATAATTATATTTCTGGCGCGAGCGGCCGAATCCCAGACCGAAGATTCCGCCCGAACCGATCGCCAAAGTCGCCTGAGTTATCTGATAACCTATTCCGAGAGGATCGACGTCCGGATGCAAAAATGAAACTAAGCGATTAAGCCGATAAGGGGCAATCTTGATTAAACCGAAAAGACCTCCGATACCCATTCCGAAAATCAAAAAAAGATGGCTGAGACGGGCGCCGGCGGCGAAATACATCATGGCCGCGGTTATGGTCAGCACGCCCAAAGTCCCTATGTCCGGCTGAATCATGAGAAGCAAACCGACGCCTCCGGTTATCGTTAAAAACGGAACAAGGCCAGTTGAAAAATCGGAAATTTCTTTCTGCTTGCTTGAAAGCCACGCGGCAAGATATAAAATGAAGCTTAATTTGACCAATTCGCCCGGCTGAAATGAAAAAGAGCCGAAATGAATCCAGCGGTTCGCCCCGCCATAATTGAAACCGAACGACGGAATGAAAACTAAAATCAATAGAACGATGTTCGCGAACAAAATCCAGACCGCGGCTTTTTTCCATATCTGATAATTCAATTTCTGGGTTATTAAAAATCCAACCAAACCTATCGCGAGGCCGTACGTCATTTGTCGGAAAAGATAAAAATACGGGCTACCGAATCTGTTCTGCGCGACGAAAGACGAAGCGCTGGCCAAAACTATCAACCCGCAAAACGCCAAACCCGCTATCGTAAAAATTAAAATATAATCCGGCCTTGATGGTTTCATAAGACCTATGATTTCCGCAAAACCCGGCCGGCCAGCTCGCCGTTGTAAACCCCTTTTTCAACCGCCGTTTTTCCGTTGACAATCACATATTCAACACCCCGGGGATAAAGGTAAGGATTTTTAAACGTGGCGAGATCGCTGACCGTCTCGGGATTGTAAATGGTTAAATCCGCGAAGTTGTTCTCGGTTATCAACCCTCGTTTTTTGAGGCCGTATTTTTCCGCCGGCAAAGAAGAAATTTTTCTAACCGCCTCCTCCCAGCTTAACTTCTTTTCTTCCCGGACGTATTTGCCGAGTAATCTCGGAAACGCGCCGAAAGAACGGGGATGAACCAGAATTCCTTTGCGGGCGTAGCCGAGATTATAACCGGAGCCGTCCGAACTTACCATTGAAATTTTTGAAGCGATGCCGACGGCCACGTTTTCTTCGCTTAAGCTGTGAATGAAGGCGATGAGTTGATCTTCGGCGACGAGAATCATGTTGAGTAGCGCCTCTTCCGGTTCAACACCCTGATTTTGGGCGATTTCTTTTAACGATTTACCGATGAACGTTTTGTCGGCAGGCGAGATGGCGACAATGATTTTATCGTACTCGGCCAAAGGGTTCTTCTTTAGTTCATGAATTATTTTTCTGCGCTCGTGAGGATCGCGAAGACGGGAGAGCAATTTTTTCTTGCCGCCTTCGGCCGCCCAATCGGGAAGCAAAGTGTAAAGAACCGAACCTGTGACGGTGTAAGGAAAAACGTCGAAATTTACGTTTAAACCGCCGTCGCGCGCCTGTTCAAGCCGTTCAAGATTCGCGGCGAAATTCGGCCAGCCGGACTGTCCCATCGCTTTAAAATGGGAAATTTGAATTTTGGCTTGCGATTCCATGGCGACGCGGATTGTCTCCGTCACGGAGTCGTCCAGCCGGCCCGCCTCGTCGCGAAGATGCGACGCGTAAACGCCGTCGTATTTTTCAACGAGTTTCGCCAGCTCTATGATTTCCTCAACCGGAGTCGTTTTCGCGTGGCTGAAAGCAAGGCCGGTGGAAAGGCCAAAAGCTCCCGACTCCAGCGCCTCTTCCAGCATAAATTTTATTTTTGCCATTTCATCGCCGGTCAGATTGCGAACCTCGTCTTTTATCAGCCCCCTTCGCAAAGTGCCGTGGCCGACGAGCGTGCCGAAGTTCACTCCGAATTTCATCCGTTCGAGTTGTTCCAGAAATTCGCTCATCCTCAGCCAATTGATGCTCACCTCGCTCATATCAGCCCATTTTTGAATCGCGGCGATAACGTTTCCCTCCACCAAAGGAGCCAGCGACGCTCCGCAGTTGCCGCCGATAATCGTCGTAATTCCCTGCCTCAGCAAACTCTCCATTGAAGGCATGGGAAACATCGTCCAGTAAGTATCGGAGTGATTTAAAACGTCAATGAATCCCGGAACAACGTGCAAATTGGCCGCGTCAATCACTTTTTCGGCTTTTTGATTTTTCAAATCGCCGATCTCGGCAATCGCGTTTTTGTTGATTCCGACGTCGGCCGAATATTTTTCTCTTCCCGTGCCGTCTATAAGGGTTCCGTTTTTGATGAGAATGTCAAATGCCATATTATTAATTATACCACCAAACTCTTATCAATAAAAACGATGATCAAACCGATGGCCGCGGCCACTCCGGCGATAATCCAAAATCGCATGGTAACCTTCGTTTCCGGCCAGTTTAGGGCTTCAAAATGATGATGAATCGGCGCGGAAATGAAGATTTTTTTTCCGAACAATCTTTTTGAAACCATTTGTATAATTGTGGTCGCGGATTCAAGAACAAGAACGGCTCCGATGAAAGGGAGAATGAGAACCGAATTCGTCAGCATGGCGATGACCCCGAGCGTGACGCCGAGCGACATTGAGCCGGTGTCGCCCATGAAAAATTTGGCCGGATAAATGTTGAACCAAAGAAACGCCAAAAGAGCGCCAATAATCGCTCCGCAAAACGCCGCCAGATCCATTCTTCCCTGGCTGAACGCGATCACCGCCAGGGCACCGAAGGCGATAAGCAGAACTCCGCCGGCCAGTCCGTCCAGGCCGTCGGTTTGATTGGTCGAAAAAGCGGAAGCGACGATGATGAAAATAAAAATCGGCACGTACCAAACGCCGACGTTGAAGTCGCCGGCGAAAGGCACGTGAAGCAAGTCCCAGTCAAGTTTGAAATAAAACCACCAAGCGCCGACGGCGGCGGCAACCGTGTATAAAATCAGGCGGTGCCTCATCTGCAGTCCCCCGCCCTTCGGGCCGATCCGCATGATTCCGAGCACGTCGTCGGCCATTCCAATTAAAGCGGCGAAGATTAACATTCCCAACGGCAGGTAGGTCTGTCCCCGGCTCAGGAAATTCAATTCCGCCAAATACGAATCCGGAGCTATTTGGGCGAGAAGCCCGAACAACAGCGCCAGAATCAAAGCCGTCAGCCAAACAAGGATTCCGCCCATTGTCGGCGTCCCTTCTTTGTGAGAATGCATTTTGGCGAAAATCGGCGCGCCCTCGGTTCTGATTTGCTTGCCCATGCGATAGCGAAATAAAAAATGGGTCAAGAACGGAGTCATTGCCATGGCGACAATGAAAGCAACGCTGGTTAAAATCAATATTCTGATGATTTCCGAAGTGATAATCATAATTTCCAAAGATACGCTTCTTTAAGCCAGTTGATTAATTTTTCCGTTTCCTTAAAGCGATCCAAAAAAGGAGCGCCGCCGTCCGCGCCCAAAACGATATTTATGACTTTGAAATTTTCAAGCTGGGCGACCAAAATCATGCAGCCGCCGGCCAAGTCGGTATAGCCGGTCTTTCCGCCGACAATTTCCGGCACGACGTCCAAAAGTTTGTTTGAATTAATCAGGCGGTGCGGAAAAATCGGCTGATTTGGATTGTCCGGAACAGCTTCGCTTTTTACTTCAATTTCTTTGGTTCGTAAAATTTCCCAAACCAAAGGATAATTCAAAGCCGCGGACGCGAGGCGGGCAAGATCAAAAGCGGTTGAATAATTGTTTTTCTCGTCAAAACCGGCAGGATTGGCAAAATGAGTATTTTTTAAATAAAGCACCGCGGCTTTTTTATTCATCAATTCCACAAACTTGTCCGTTCCAATTTTTTCGGCAAACGCGAAAGCCGCGTCATTGCTTGACTCAATCAGCATTACGTAAAGAAGATTGCGAACCGTCAGCGTTTCGCCGACGACCAGTCCCCCCATTTCTCCTTCAATCTGCACCGCGGCTTTTGTAATTTTTATTTTTTCTTCAAGATTGTAATTGTCCAAAACAATCAAAGCGGTCATCAGTTTGGTCAACGAAGCAATGGGCAAACGTTCTGAACTGTTTTTTTGATAAAAAACTTTCTCGGCTTTTTCGTCGGTTGATAAAACCGATTTCGCGGAAATTTCCGCGAAAGGAACATTCCAATTTCTGACAGGCAGATAATCGATTGTTTTGAGCGTTTGCAAAGCGGCTTTTTCCGTCGGAGAAACTTCGTTTTTCGCCTCGTTCTCAACAGGCAATTTATTCGCTTGAACGCCCTCCTCCGCTTTCTTTGGTTCGGCCGCCTGTTCTTCTTTGCCGGAGCCGCTTTCTTTGGGGCGCAAGCCGCCGGAAAGAGAGGAGAATAAGTTATTGACCTCAATCTCCGGCTTGTTTTGTTTTTTCTCGTCTGTTTTTACGGCCGCTTGTTTAAAAAAAGGAATTCGCGCCGAACCGGAATTATCGGCGCTAAAAAATCCCTTATCGTTTAAAATTCCGACAAGCAATAAAAGACCGGCCAAAATTGCGCCTAAAGCATTGGTCATGGTGTTTCGTTTGCTATCGGCGTCGCTTCCGGCGCCCCGCTAAGCGGGGCCGCGGCGGATTGAGCGTCGAGCTTCTTGTTCAAACTTTCGTAATTGGGCAGATTTTCAATCTTTTCAAGCCCCAGGCGTTTCAGAAAATCAAAACTGATCTTGTACAAATAGCTCCGTTTGTCTTTGGGATTTTCTATCCGCTCCACCAATCCGCGCAGCAAAAGATTTCTCAAAGTAAAGCTCGAATTGACGCCTCTAATTTCTTCGATCGCCGGATGGCTGATCGGGGCGCGGTAAGCGACGATTGACAGCGTTTCAAGAGCGGCGCGGGAAAGTTCCTGTTCAAAATCATCCTTGACGAACTGGCCAACGATTTCGGCGTTTTCCGGGGCGGTGACCATCTGAATTTCGTCGTCTTTCTGAACGATCTTCAATCCCCTGTCCTGATATTCCAGAGAAAGTTCGGCGACGCTTGTTTTGACCTCTTCGGCCGGAATAGACAAAATTTTGGCCATCTTTTTCAAAGCCACCGGCTCTCCGGAAATAAAAAGCAAACTTTCAATCGCGGATTTGTGATTCATGGATTTACATTATTATTTATCAACTGTTCGCATTTTTTCAATTTAATGTCTCCAAATAATTCCCCCTGCTGGGCGACGAGCGTTTGCTGTTTTATCAGCTCAAGCATCGCCAAAAATGTCAGAATGATTTCGGTTTTCGTCGCGGCGCCGGCAATCAAATTTTTGAAACTCGCTTCAATCGTGTCCTGTATTCTTTTTATTAAGTCCTTTATTTTTTCTTCCAGCGAAACCGTCACCGCGATTTTTTCTTCGGCAAGCGGCTCTTCTTTGGGCAGTTCGTTCAGGATTTTCTGAAAGGCGCGGCACAAGTCATCCGGCATCAGATTCTCGGGAGGGCAAAAAGCCGTCGTCATTCCCTTGTAAAGCTCCCTTGAATAAGCGTGCGTTTTTTTGGCGAAAAGTTCCGCCAAAACCTTTGACGCTTCGCGAAATCTTTTGTATTCCTCAAGCCGCCATTCAAGATCCTTGATGCTGTCCTCCTCTTCTTCGTTCAATTCAAGAGTCGGCAGAATCGCTCTTGATTTTATCAAAATCAAACGGCTGGCGACGACCAAAAATTCAACCAGATGCCTCGGTTCAACCGCCTCAAGGCATTTCAAATATTCCAAATATTGGTCCGTCACTTTCGCCAGCGATATCTCGGTAATTTTTAATTTTTCATCTTCAATCAATTCAAGCAGCAAAGCCAAAGGGCCTTCAAATTGTTGAAGCTTGACGACATAAGTCATGAATTATTCAATCTTCTTTTTAACCGTTATTCCCAATTCTTCCAGCTGTTCCTTTGAAATTTCGTTCGGAGCGTCCGTCATCAAATCGCGGCCGTCGCCGGTCTTCGGAAAAGCGATGACTTCCCGGATGTTTGGCTCGTTGAGCAAAAGCATCACCAGCCGGTCGATTCCGAGGGCTATGCCGCCGTGGGGCGGAGCGCCGTATTCAAACGCCTCCAACAAATGCCCGAACTTCCTTTCGATTTCTTCCTTGTTCAATCCGAGAACTTTAAAAATTTTCTCCTGCATCTCTTTTTTGTGCATTCTGACGCTCCCGCCGCCGATTTCGTAGCCGTTGAGAACGATGTCGTACGCCCGGCTTCTGACCTTTTCCGGCTGGCCATAAAGCAATTCCATGTCTTCCTCTTTCGGCGCGGTGAAGGGATGATGGGCCGCGACCAATCGTTTTTCGGTCTGGGAATATTCAAAAATCGGAATGTCCGTAATCCAGCAAAAAGCCAGTTCGTTCGCGTCGTTCTTGTCTTTTCTCAAATCCGGCTTATCGCTCTGATATTCTTTTTGCGCCCGCTCGAAAGTGAGCCGGGGAAACGGCGTTTGATTGATTTTCTTTTCGGGAAATATTTTTCTGACCAGTTCAATCAGCAAGTCCTCGGTCAGCCCCATGATCGCGTTTTCGTCGGCAAAACTCATTTCAATATCAAGCTGGGTGAATTCCGGCTGCCTGTCGCCTCTCGGGTCCTCGTCGCGGAAACACCGGGCGACTTGAAAATATTTTTCAACGCCGGATACCATCAGCAATTGCTTAAACTGCTGCGGTGATTGCGGCAAAACGTAAAATTTGCCGCGATGGAGCCGCGAAGGAATGGCGAACTCCCGCGCGCCTTCGGGCGTGCCTTTCGTCAAAAACGGTGTCTCAATTTCCCAAAAATCACGGGTGTCCATGAAATCGCGCATGAATTTGACGATCCTGTGCCGTTCCTTTAAGTTCTTCGCCATTTTTGCCCGGCGCAAATCAATGTACCGATATCTCAGCCGCGCCTCTTCGCCGACCTGCGTCTCGGCCGCGACAATTTCAAACGGCGGCGTTTTGGATTCATTTAAAATGACCAAATTTTCCACGAGCACTTCCACGGAGCCGGTTTCAACGTTCGGATTTTCCATTCCTTTCGGCCGTTGGTTTACCGAACCGACAACCTCTATCACCCACTCGGATCTCAAAGAATCGGCGGTTTGATGAAGTTCCTTGTCTTTCGGAATGAAAACAAGCTGAACAATGCCGGCGCGGTCGCGCATGTCTATGAAAATAAGCTTGCCGTGGTCGCGCCTGACTTCAACCCAGCCGGCCAATTTGACTTTTTGGCCGATAAATTTAATTGTCTCGGAAGAATAGATTCTTTCCATATTCTTCCATCATACCAAATTATTTTTAATTGGCAACCAAGCTCAGCTTGGTTAAGCCCCGCCAAGGCGGGGCAACAAAAAAGCCCCGTATTTTTACGGGGACTGTCAATTATTGATTTTGTTTAATAAAAAAAACTCAAACACCTAACCGCGCCTCCGGCCTTGAGAAATTCCGACATTTCAATCAGAAAAACTTTATAGCCGCGTTCGTTCAGAAGTTCCACAAATCTGGATGTCTCGCCAATCGGCATCAGTATGTACTTTCCGATCGCGACGGAATTGCAAATCAGTTTTTCCGCTTCCGGATAAGCCGCTTCAATCGTCTCGCCGAGCGACCGGATTGTTTCCATCGCTTCCGGACTTAGCGCGCCCGGATAAACCAAAAAGGTATTGGTCATGGGTAGATGGCAAAGAACGGTATCGAGATGATAAAATTCTTTCGGCTTTTCGGCGGTCGGCTCATGGACCATTTTAATCGGAATGATTTCGCAGTCGGGCATTATCGCCTTGAGATGTTCAATCGCCGCTTCCGAAGTCCTTCGTCCGTATCCCAAAAGCAGTTTGTTCTCCGAAATCCAAAGCGCGTCGCCCTGTCCTTCAAAAAACACGTCAGGCGGAAGATTTACTATTTCGTAACCGCTTTCCTGAAAGAAGTTCTTGAAATGTTCGCGCTCTCCTCTTCTTTCGGCGTGATAAAAATTGCTCGGGATGAATTTATTTTTATAAACAAGTCCCGCGTTGGCGGTAAAAACCATGTCCGGCAGACCTTCAACCTCCTCGATGAGGCGAACATTATACCCGAAAGTGTTGTAAATACCGAACAATCTCCACCACGGAATCATGCTCAAAATCTTTGACGGCTGATTTTCGCGGCTCATCCAGTCGTTTATTTCATAATCAACGGAAAAATAGTCCGGCATGCACATTAGTACCGGCATAAAAATCACTCCCCTTTCCTGTTAAAGAACCGTTTCCTATTGTCACTATGATAAAATAGATTATTTTTTATGTCAACCCAACGCATAACTTGCTCATGTGCGGTGGTCAAGATTTCTAACGCAAAAAAACGGCTCCTTTGGAGCCGTTTAGTTGGTTTTATGAATTTCAACTTTACGATCAAGACTCTTTGGAAAATTAAGCCACGTCCCAACCCGATATTCTTTCTCGGAAGGGTTTACTCTGCCAGCCTCCAACGATTCCGCCGGATAATAAGGCAGTTGCCCGACAGATTTTAGAACATTTTCAAAAATATCATAACCAAATGTTTTTTCGTTCCAAATGTACAGATCGAGGTCTCGAATCAGAAGCAAAATGAGTACGACGGAGCTTGAGATCGCAACCGTGACAATATCAAAAAATAATTCACCGGACCTTAAGCCGTATAGAGAAAAAACAAGAAGTGTTGCCAAAATGAAAAGAACAAACCATTGGAACGGAGAAAGTGTTTTTGTCCCAAGCACGGTAAGTTGTTGTCGAGATTTAATGATTTCATCCATTACATCCCTAATTTTTTCGTATACCGATGACAACTCATTTTTCAACGGAATATCGCGTACCATTCTTTGCAGCGCTTCAAATTCAACATGAGTACCTTTTGTGTAATCAATAATTTCATAATCGAAAGCTCGCCTGACATATGCGTCTACGAGCAGGGAGAATTTATCAGCCAACTGTTTGTCATAAATTGATATATTCTGATGCAAGGAAATCCATCCGGCCGTTTCAGAAGCAAGAATATTTTTCACGCTATTATAATCAGTTGTGGTCACCACTATATAAAACCCCCCAATTATGCCAAACAGAAAAGTAGTTATGGTTAAAATAGTGTTTCCTAACCCCGAAGAAATAAATGAGTGGGGAAAAACAAACAACAATCCTATGAATATCACTAACAAGATAAAAAATATGTTTTGGTTTTTAAGCATAAATGTCCAGTATTCTTGAAATAGTGCGAACCGTTTTCGCCGCCGCAGGCGGCGAGGGAAACCCCCCGCGAAAAATCCGAAATGTGGCGGAGCCGCGCTGATGACAATTTCAAGTTTTTCTTTGGCGGCGAATTATTCCTTTTTTTCCTTATATTCCGCTTCTGTCATCGCACCCTCGATTTGTTCGATTGCTGCACTCCAAAGATAAATTTTTTCTTTCAGAAAAAATAATGCATTGTTCGACTTGCCACTAATACTAAGGCCTAGATAACCATCAATGTATTTCTGTACGGCATTAATTTTATTCAGCGGAGTCTCGAAAGTTTTGAAATTTCCCATAAATACAATCCGCTGGTTTGTAAGAAATAAATCGCCAACATCTTCCTGCACAAGTTTTTGGGTCTTTGCCTGTGCGCCGTAGAAAAAGCGGACTCCTCTCGTAACACGCATGCTTGTTCCCAAATATCCCTGGCTCACACTTTTTAGATATGCAAGTTGCACTCCTTTCTCGTGGAGAAAAGTAAATTCACCCTCCCTCTCCCGAATCGGTGTATCCTTAACACTAATTGAAGTAAGTTTCAATTCTCCTTCAAGATCATCCGGCGGTAAATATTTTACTTCTTCCTTCTTCTTGAAAAAATTTTTGAATAACATAAATATTCCAGTTATTAACCCAGCTAAGACCAAAAATGCGGCACCGACCAACTTAAAGATAATATCCGCATCATTTTTACGTCTTGTCATAAAACATGATTAAAAATTTTTCCGTCCCCCGAATTCAAAATATGGTTCGCGCCGATGTTTTTCTTCTGGTTCTTTTGCGGTTTTTATCGGTGCGGCTCCGCCGCATTTCGGATTTTTCGCGGGCGGCTTCCTCTGGCTTGCGTTTTACTAAAGTGTCCCCCCACAAGGAATCGAACCTTGATCAACTGCTTAAAAGGCAGCTGCTTTGCCACTAAGCTATGGGGGGAATAATTGATTATTTCTTAATAACTGCTTAAAAGTCCGCCAGCCGGCGGATTTGCCACTAAGCTGTGGGGGAAGGCCTGCCTGAGGGCGGGCGCGTAAAGTTCTTTGACTATAACTAAAATGCGAAGATGAGTCAAATGCCAATCACATACCCATACCGCATATAGTTAACGCCCACTAAATAGAAGCTGTATCACGGCTTTTAATTCTCTTATCGCTCTATGTTTACGAATTGAGTGATACTTAAACACTTCAGTCAATTCGCTGTTAAATGGCGTCAAGGCTAAATCAAGCGGTCTAAAATCGCCCAAATCTATATCTCGATTTAAGCCCATATCAAGAAATTCGCCATTATCCATTTTATACGACTCCTTGGTGTTTGTTATTAAATTGAATTGATACAGGGACAGTTTTGGAATAAATTCCTGAATAGTTTTATTTGGCCAATGCTGGAAAACATCCTTAATGATGATTAAATCTGCCGCAGGCAATGCGTCCAAATCAGGATCAAACAATGCAAATTTTATATTGGCGGACGAATACTTGTTGCTGTTTTCTGCAATTAAACAATCCACCACATCGATGCCAAGATAGTTTACATTTTTCCAATTAATTAAGCGCGAAAATTGCCAATCTCCACACCCAAAATCAAGAACGGTTTTTATTTCGTTGTCGGAAATAAAGGTTTCCAAAAAATTTCTATATGAAACCGTATTCTCAGCCAGCGAACCTGAGCCAGACCCGCCAAACCAAAGTCTTTTCGTATAAATATCAGTAAATACATCTTGCATATTTTTTTACTTTTTTGCGTAAAGAATAAAGGCCTACTCGTTTCATATTGAAACTTTCGGCCTAATAACAACTCAACTACCGTACTTATGGGCGATGCTCCACTCCCTTTCCGCATTAAGCTCACGCCTACGTATATCCTTCTCCTCCTTCTTTTTTAAAACCTCTTTGATGCTTTTTATTTTTCCGATAGTTCCGCGCATAAACAAATTGGGATTAATCCCGCCTGTAGAGTCCGAAAATCCGAGCTTCGGCCAAAATATGCCCTTCTATCGCTTTTTCAATCGCCTCTTTGTCGGCTCCGGCAGGCAAATCAAGTTCCGCGTCAAGCGCGTAAAGTTTAAAAAAATAGCGATGAACGCCGTGGCCTTTTGGCGGACAAGGACCGCCGTAGCCGGGTTTTTTGAAATCGGTCATTCCTTCAATCGCGCCCGAAGAAATTTCGTTCTCTTGAATTTCTTTTGTATTCGGAGGAATGTTCCAAGCGGTCCAATGAACCCATGTTCCCATCGGAGCGTCGGGGTCGTCCGCTATCAGCGCCAAACTTTTCGTTCCTTCGGGAATGTCGGAAATAATAAGCGGCGGATTGACGTCGACGCCGTCGCAAGTGTATTTAACCGGAATCGTTTGATTGTGTTCAAATACAGGACTTGAAATTTTCATTTTGCTTTCGGCTATTAAAGGTTTAATCTCCGGCGATTCTTTTCGCGTTCCTTGAGACAAATAAACGCCGGCAATCGCGAACAAAAGAAACAAAATAATAACGCCCGTTATCGCCCAAAATGACTTTGACTTCATACATTCTTATTATATTTCAAACAAGATGTTTCATCAATTCCGGCCACGAGGTTACCCGCTTGTAAGAATCCATTCCGTCAAAAATACCGAGATGGTCAAAAAGAAATTTGTGCTCAACGTCGGGCAATTTCTCCAAAATTCCGATCTCATCGTCAACGTAATGCGTTACCCCCAATTCCACGGCTTTTGGATTTTTACCTTCCGACCCCACGACGAAAAAAGCGTTTTTTTCGTTAAAATAATCGGGCCACAACCCGCGGGCTTTTAAAAGATTTGTCGCCGCTTCCGGGTTTTTCCGCTTTGATATCAAAACGTACGGAATCCCCCGCTTTTTTATTTCTTCAAGCGCGGCTTTGGCGCCCGGCATCAGCGGAGCCAAAAGCGAAACTTCCGGGTCGGAATACAGCGCGTGTTTTAAGTTCTCCAAAACCGGCTCGGGTATTATGGCGTTAAAAATTTCCGCCGGCGTCTGTTCGGGCGCCAGCTTCCAGCCGTGCTCCGCTGCAAGCTTAAGCCGCATGGCGGTGTGGTCAACGAGCACCCCGTCCATATCAAAACCGATAATTCGTTCATTGTTTATTTTTGTCATAAATTTGACTTTACGCGAATTTTTTTTTATTCTATTCATAATAACCAAAGAAACGCACTTTGACAACTTAAAAACGACAAGAGGGAGAAAAGCGATGCGAATTTCGGGAAACGAAGAAAATATTTTTGAGAAAAAAGCCCAGGCGATTCTGAAATATCTCAAAAGCAACCTGCGCTACGACGATAAATATCTGCCGCGGCCGTTTTTCATTGAACTCACCGGCTCGCCGTCATCCGGCAAAACCACAACCATAACCGAACTCGATAAATTTTTCCGCCGTCAGGGATTTCGCGTTCTGCGGCCCCAGGAAGGAGCCGAAGTAATAAGGCATATTCCCCGCACTACGCCCCTTTACAACGTAAGAACCGGCCTTTACGCTCTCAACATCCTCATTGACGAAAGTTACGGACATCTTTACGACATTATCATTTTTGACCGGTGCGTTTTTGACGCCTATTGCTGGATGATGTACTGGCTTGAAAAAAGACAAATAAGCCAAAAAGAAAAAAACATGATTCAATCCTTTTTCTTGTCGCGTTTCTGGACCGACAAAATCGACGCGGCTTATTTTATGGTCTGCGACTCGAAACTCGCGATGGAGCGCGAATTAAGAATCGCCTTAAGCCGGAAACTCGGAGAAACGACCAATCCAAAGACCGTGGATATTCTTGTCAGGCGTTACAAAAACGCGTACAACATACTGTCTCCTCAATTTCCCCAGCTTCAACTTATAGACACGACAACGCTGAATGAGCAGGAAATGATTAAAAATATCGCCGTCAAGACCCTCCAAATCCTTGAACAAAAAACAAAAACAGCCGCCAAATAACGGCTGTTTTTTAACGCGGAAATAAAGCGAACTTCATTTAATCTTATAAATCACGTCTTTCCTTTCGGTCACGATCGTCCAGCCGGCTTTCTTGGCGTATTTATAAAGTTTAAGATTGGGATTAAAAGCGATCGGTCGTTCCACTAATTTCAAAAACGCGATGTCAGCTTCGGTGTCGCCGACGCCGATGGAATTTTTCAATGTCAGCTCTTCTTTTTCAACGGCGCGTTTCAGGATTTTCGCCTTGTCGCCGATGAGTTCCGAATGCAGGGTCTTGCCCGTAAAGCGGCCGCGTTTGTCCAACTCGTAAAACCGTCCGTACATCTTGCGAAAACCGAGTTTCTTGGCGAAGGGCTGAACAATGCCCGTCGGCGAACCGGAGATGGCCAAAAGATAATAACCGCGCTTTCTCAAATCCCTGACCAGATCGCGCGTATAACGATAAACACGGTTTTGATGAAACGCCATCACCTTCCGCGCCACTTTCAAAAAATCCTCGTACGAAACGCCTTTGATATTTTTCTCAAACGCGAGAACGACTCCGTCAATGTAATTTCTGTAATCGCCTTTTCTGTCCAGCCATTTTTTATACGTTTTGGCGTAAATCCTTCGCACCTTGGCCGGAAGTATACCCTCTTCAATCAGGGCCTCGGTAAGTTCAATAAGCAAACTTGAGCGGAAAATCGTTCCGTCTATGTCAAACACCGCGACTTTTGTTTTTTTCTTTGGCATAATCCTACTTTAAAATTTGAATCCTGTTCATTTTCAAGAGTGTATCAAAAACCCGCGGTCAGCGTGCTTAAAAGCATGGGGATGACGAAAATCAATCCCACAAGCGGCAAGACGATGAACACGACGCTGACTACGAGCGTGAAAAGAAAATATTTTCTCGTTTTTTCAACGGATTTATAAATAGCGTCCAATTTTTTCTCCTGCTCTTCAAATTTTCGCGAAATATCCTGCTCCATATATTTAAATTATATCACAAATGTCTTGTTTTATCCTATTTGGAAACCGCGGAATTTCCTTTGATAAAAAACCGCCAGGGCTTCGCGGCCCAATAAGAGCCGGCGTAATCAATTCCGATTCTCGGAGAAATGCCGATTTCCGAACGCCTAACCTTGACTCCCCTGTCTTCAACCCAAAGCCGTTTTGATTTCGTAACATCCTCGCCGTAAAACGATTTATTCAATTTCATCCAGCGGCAAAGTTTTCCCGGGCCGTTGGCGAGTTTTACGTCCCCTTCTTCAAGTTCAAGAGCGCGAATCAAAACACATTCCGGTTTTCCCGCGCGAGATGTTGAGATATTCAACTGCCAGTACATTCCGTAAACAAGATAGATATACACGTGACCGCCAACCATATATTCGGCAGCGTTTCTTTTCGTCAACTTCCCGCCAAACGCGTGCGAGGCCTTATCGCGGGGCCCGATATAGGCCTCGGTCTCAACAATTTTTCCGGCCACGAGCTTATTGCCGACCTTTCTGACTAAATACTTGCCAAGCAAATCCTTGGATACCGCCAAAGTCGTCCGTGCAAAAAACTCTCTTTTTAACCGTCGCCGCATAAATTTTAAAACAAATCACTTAAATTTTTTTCCTAATTTTCTTTTTCGCCTCAAGCGCCCGCAACTCCGGCTCATCAAAACCAAGATGGTGGCCGACTTCGTGCCACACCACTTCATAAACCAGTTCTTTCAATTTCTTCTCGTTCCCGCCAGCCAATTCTTCCATCGGCTTCTGAAAAATGGTAATTTTGTCCGGCAAAACGCCGGAATAATTTATCCCCCGCCCCGTCTTAGGAACGCCTTCGTAAAGGCCCAACAGCGTCTCATCTACCCTGATAGCCACTCCCCTCGCCCCGTTAGAGGCAGATCGCCGTGAGGCGGTCGTAGGCGTGCCTTTGGCACGGCGGCCTCTAATGGGGTCAATTATAAACACGACATTTTCCATCGCCTCTTTGATCTTAGGCGGCAACTCCTCTATCGCCTCGCGTATAAGCGTTTCAAAATGACTTTTTCGCATATTAAATTTAAGGGAATCTAAGGTGTCTGACCCGATTATCTATTATCAAATTTATACTCATAGCCCATTTCTTTGAGCCATTCTATAACTGGCTGTTCGGTTAGTGTGGATTCGTTAAGCTTTTTGGTCATGTTTAGCAAATAAGAAAAGAAATAAGTAGCATTAATCCACCAAAAATAAATAGTCCGAATATAGCCCAAACAATACCAGATAAAATATCTTTGCGGTCTTTCTCAATTTCTGGGCTATCCGAAAGAATAGAGACAAGCTCCCACTCTTTATTTTGAAGAGCAATTATATCATTACGCGTTAAATTATTTTTAATCGCTTTATCAAAAACAGGTTTAAATAATGCATACCATTCCTTAAAATGTTTCTTGATTTTTGAGAAAAAATCATCGAAATTTTTTCGTTCTCCCAAATAGATTTTTTGAGTTGACCAAATTCCAACAGCAATTGCGGCAAATAGCAATCCTTCGCCGAGAATAAATAATAAATCATTTTTTACATGGTCTATCGCTGTAAAACCGAAACCAGCAACAATACCAATAATTGTTATCGTCTTATAAATAAAATCGATTGATCTATGGTATAAATCCAATGTCTTTTTTCCGTGATCCTCTGCCATTTCAGATTGTAATTGAAATTTCTTAGAGCCGAATTGCTCGTACCATAGTTCTAATTTTTCTTGATCTAAATTTATTTTCTCGCTCATATTTGTATTTCTCCTCTCATTAATTTTGGCAAAAGCAAATCGCGGAGAGCGGCTAATTTTTGGTTTTTCTTTCTAAATTAGTTTTATTATTGGTTTTTACTAAGAAATCGAAAGCACCTAAACCCCCTCTTTCTTCAATTCCTCAAGGAGTTCTTTTTGTTTGCGGGAGAGTTTTTTGGGGGTGATGAGTTGGATTTTGACGAGCATGTCGCCTTTACCGCGGCCGTGGAGGTGCGGAATGCCGAGGCCGGAGAGTTTCAAAATTTTTCCGGATTCAATGCCGGCCGGGATTTTTAGGGCGATGTTTCCTTCAAGGGTCGGGATTTGAACTTCATCTCCAAGAACCGCCTGGCTGAAACGGACGGGAAGTTCGTAATAAACGTCGTTGCCTCTGCGCCGAAAGTCCTTGTGCGGCCTGACGCGGACGGTTACGTAAAAGTCGCCGTTCACGCCTTCGTGAGGCGCGGCTTCGCCTTGGCGCTCCAATTTGATTATTTGGCCGTCTTCAATTCCGGCCGGAATGGAAATGTTAATCGTCTTTATGTCGCGGACCACGCCTTCGCCGCGGCAGTTTGAGCACGCTTTTTCCGGCACCCGGCCAAGGCCGAAACAATCCCGGCAGGAAGAAATTTGGCTGAAGGAGCCGAAAAAACTTCTGGCGGTTTGGCGGATTTCTCCGGAACCGTGACATTTTGGACAGTTTTTCAGAGAAGTGCCGCGTTCGGCGCCGGAGCCGGAACATTCGGCGCAGGAAACCAATTTTTTGAGCTGGATTTCTTTTTTAAGTCCGAACGCCGCTTGTTCAAATTCAATTTCCAAGTCAACGGAGATGTCCGAGCCCTTCCGCTGCTTCGTTCGGGTTTGGGTTCTGCCGCCGAAAAATTCCCCGAAAATGTCTCCGAGGTCAAATTCCTCAAAGTTAAAACCGCGGCCACCGCCGAAACCAGACGGGCCATAGCCGCTTTGGAATCCGCCGCCTCCTTCAAAAGTCGTCCCGAATTGGTCATACTGCGCTTTTTTTTCTTTGTTGGACAACACTTGATAGGCCTCGTTTATTTCTTTAAATTTTGTTTCGTCTCCGCCGGCTTTGTCCGGATGATGCTGATGGGCCAGTTTACGGTAGGCCTTTTTAAGTTCCTCGTCGGAAGCGCCGCGCTCAACGCCTAAAATTTTATAGTAATCTTTACTCATGCGCTTAATACTTCTTTATCCGTCTTTACCGTGCTTATCATAATAAGTCCTGAAGCAAGCAACAGCTCAAACAGCAAAAACGCGAAGATTCCGGCCAGCCATTTCAACGGCGATATCAACGTCAGCAGAGTCAAAAACAGCGCGGAGGTGACGAAAGCCGGAATGTACGGCTTGTAATTTTCCAGATAGACGTTTAATTTTTCGTTCGCCAAATCGTAAAGAAGGTCGCCCAGTTTTTGCTCTCCTTTGAATTCCACGCCGAATTGTTCGGCCAGCGCCTGTTTCTGTTCCGTCAAAAATTTTTGCTTTTCTTTTTCAATCATCGCCGGCGTAATGTCTTTCGGTAATTCTTTCAACTGCTCGGCCAAAAGCCCGTTCAAAATCTCGTCAACGGTTTTTTCCGGGGAAAAAGACGGCAGTTGCTGTTGGAACAAATTTCCGGCAAAAGGCAAAACCATGTCAAACATGTATCTTGGAAGCTTTAAGCCGCCGGTCGCGAATTGCTGGACGTTCGGGGAAAAATAACTTGCGGTGCTAATCATAAAGAACAAGGCGAACAAAATAATGCCGAGGCCGTTTCGGACGAATTTTAACGCTTTGAATTTAAGGGAGAATTGCTTTTCTCTTTGTATTTTTCGCAAGGCGGCGAATGAGAGCAGTAAAAATAACGCGAAAGCGCCGAAATAATATACGTTGAAGCCGAAAAACACGAAAAAGGGCAGAATGGTAAGAAGCGCGCAGATTAAAGCGCTTAATTTGGATTCAATGATTAAGAAGCTTAAAGCGACAAATCCCGCCAGGAACGAGAACAGCACCGCGAGCAAAATCAAACTCCAATAGCTCACGGGCGGGGTCTCAAAAGCGCCGGCCAAAAAGTACCACGCCAAAAATGACGAAATTAGAATCAAAACCGCCAATATGACGTCGACCGGCCGTAAGAAATTTGGCATAATTACAAATACTTGACAGGATAGATAGAGATGCTATACTTTAATTAGAATTCATACGAAAAAGCACTTCTTAAAGTTTTGTCTTTAGGCGGTGCTTTTTCTTTTATATTTATATTCAAGCTTTGATTTCAAATTATCCATAAAAACAATTTTTTCTTTTGCCGATTTCTTCAATAACTTTGAACAGGTTTTTACGTAAGGGCTCATTATCATCTTTAATTTATTCCGCTCATAGAGATATTTTACAAGGGAATAAAAGTCCCCATCACTTGTAACAATTACTGCCTTATCATAATTTTGAAAATCAATCATTGTTTGCAGCACAAGATCAGCGTCAACATTTCCTTTTACCTCGCCATTCTCATTAGGAATTACCGGCTTAAATATTAAAATATAACCGGCTTTCTGCAACGATGCGTATAAATCTTGATTTTCTTGTATGTAACCGATAAACAAGTATGCGGTTGAAATAAAATATTTCTCTTTCAGATATACGCGAAACCTTTCCCAATCCAATTTCCAACCGAGATTCTGAATTCCCAAATTCACATTCTGGCTATCTATAAAAGCGTAATTGTTTTCAAGGGTTTGCATAAACTTATTTTATCAGAAGAACTTAGATTACACATATATTCATAATCTCTACTTTTTCTCAAATTTTCCTTCCTGGACGTTGCCGTCGTCTTTCTTTTCTTGTCCTTCCGCGGACGGGGCCTGCTGTTCGCTCGCTTTTTGCTGCTGATACATCGCCGCGCCGATTTTCTGGACGGCTGACGACAAATCCTGTGAGGCCTTTTTGATCGCCTCCAGATCGTCGCTGTCTTTAACTTTCTTCAGGGCCTCAATTTTTTCTTCAATTTCTTTTTTGTCTTCGGCTTTTACTTTGTCGCCGAATTCTCTTAATGTTTTTTCGGTCGTGTAAATCAGCGTTTCCGCCGTATTTTTTAATTCAACTTTTTCTTTTTTCTTTTTGTCCTCGGCCGCGTGAATCTCCGCCTCTTTTCTCATCCGTTCAATCTCTTCCTTGGAGATGCCGGAGGAGCCCTCGATTCTGACGGATTGCTCGCGATTGGTCGCTTTGTCCTTGGCTTTAACGTTTAATATGCCGTTCGCGTCAATATCAAAAGTAACCTCAACCTGCGGCACACCGCGCGGGGACGGAGGAATGCCGTCAAGAATGAATCTGCCCAGCGTCTTGTTGTCAAAAGCCATTTCCCGTTCGCCCTGTAGAACGTGAATTTCAACCGACGGCTGGCTGTCGGAGGCGGTTGAAAAAACCTGCGTCTTGCTTGTCGGAACGGTCGTGTTTTTTTCAATCAAACGGGTCATCACTCCGCCAAGCGTTTCAATGCCCAAAGAAAGCGGCGTAACGTCCAAAAGCAAAACGTCTTTTACGTCGCCCTGTAAAATTCCGCCCTGAATCGCCGCGCCGTCGGCGACGACTTCGTCGGGATTGATGTCTTTGTGCGGTTCTTTGCCGATGAGTTTTTTAACCGCTTCCTGGATCGCCGGCATTCTCGTCTGGCCTCCGACCATGATAACTTCATCAATGTCTTTTATTGAAAAGCCGGCTTCTTTTATCGTTTTGTCGGTTAATTCTACTGAGCGCTCGATGTATTCGCGGACGAGTTCTTCAAGTTTCGCCCGGCTGAGTTTCAAACTCAGGTGCCTGGGCCCGTCGGCGGCTTGCGTGATGAAAGGAATGTTAATGTCGGTTTCAAGAGTGCTTGAAAGTTCGTGCTTTGACCGCTCGGCCGCTTCTTTCAAACGCTGAAGCGCCAGAACGTCCTTTGACAAATCAAGCCCCTGGTCTTTTTTGAATTCGTCAACGAGCCAGCGAATTATTTTTTGGTCAAAATCGTCGCCGCCGAGGTGGGTGTCGCCGCCTGTTGCCTTAACTTCAATCGTGTCATCGCCGATTTCCAAAACCGAAATGTCAAAAGTTCCGCCGCCGAAATCGTAAACGACGATTTTTTCGTTTTTCTTTTTATTCAAGCCGTAAGCCAGCGCCGCGGCGGTGGGTTCGTTGATGATGCGCTTAACCTTTAAACCGGCGATTTCCCCCGCGTCTTTGGTCGCTTTTCTCTGCGAGTCGTCAAAATAAGCGGGCACGGTGATAATCGCTTCCTCGATTTTCTCGCCCAAGCGGTCCTCGGCGTCGGCTTTTAGTTTCTGAAGCACCATCGCCGAGATTTCCTGCGAAGAATACCATTGCTCCCCCATTTTTATTTCAACTCCGCCGTTCGCGGCCTCGCGGAGTTCGTAAGGCAAAAGTTTTTTGTCCCGCTGGACTTCGGGGTCCGAAAATTTACGGCCGATAAGCCGTTTGGCGGAAAAAATCGTGTTTTGGGGATTGGTCACCGCCTGGCGCTTTGCCAGAAGGCCGACCAGCCGCTCGCCGCTTTTTGAAACGGCGACCTGGGAAGGAGTCGTCCTGTTCCCCTCTTTGTTTTCAAGAATCCTCGGCGCGCCACCTTCAATAATCGCCATTGCCGAGTTGGTTGTTCCTAAATCAATGCCTAATATTTTCGCCATAAATTTATTTATTATATTATAAAATTATTTACTGATTTTTACTCTCGCCGGCCTGATTACTTTGCCATGAAGCGCGTATCCCTTCTGAACTTCCTCAACAATCATTCCTTCTTCCGCGTCCGAAATAATAGCCTCAATCGCTTCGTGAAATTCCGGGTTGAATTTTTCATTTAATGTTTTGATGGCCTCAACCCCCCGGCTTTTCAGGAAATCGTCAAGCTGATTTTTGATTTGCAAAACCCCTTTCGCCCATTCGCTGTTTTTCAGCTCTTCCGGCTGAAATTTAAGTGCTTGTTCAAAACTGTCAACGACGTTCAGAATTTTAACAAGCGCGTCTTCCAAAACGAATTTTTGAATGTCGGAAACCAGCCGTTCCTGGCTTTTTTGGAAATTGATGTAATCCGCCTTCGCTCTTTGCCAGCCGGCCAGATATTCGCCGCGCTCATGCTCGCACTTTTTCAATTCTTCTTTTGCCTTCTTTAACTTTGCCTCAAACGTATCGCGGCCTTCTTCTATTATCTCCATCTCTTCTATTTTATTTTCTTCGTTTTTAATTTCGTCAGGCATGTTTTTCAATATTATCCAAAATCTCACCCAAATATTCAATCAAAGAAATGTTTTTGCGGTAATTCATTCTCGTCGGCCCCATCAAAGCCAAAAAACCGTCGCGATCGGCAAGCCGGTAGTGCCGGCCGATAAAACTAAACTCCTCCAGCCCCAAAGGATTCTCGCTACCGATGTAAATTTCGGGCGCCGATTCCGCGAACGCGTCCAGGAGTTTGTCAAAATAACTGTCCAATTCGTCAAGCGCTTCCGCCGCTTCAAAAACCAAATTGGTGCCGATAAATTCCGGTTCAGAAAAAAGCCGGCTCAGTCCGGACCGATAAATTTCCTCGGAATCGAAAAAACCGACCAAAGCAAGGCCATGGGAATGATGGGACAGAATTTTCGCCGTTTTTTTTAAAATCGCGTCGCGTTTTTCCGACTCCGAAAATAATTCCTGGGCGACTTTTTCCCGCTCGGACCGCGCCAATTCCCGTTCTTTCAAACATTCCTCCACATAGAAACGGTAGGCCTTTTCCGTCGGCAGGCGGCCGGCGGAAGTGTGGGGTTGAGAAAGATAACCGCTTTCTTCAAGTTCGGCGAACTCGTTACGAATGGTCGCGGAACTGACGCGGAGATCGCGTTTTTCGGTCAAATCCCAGGAACTCACGGGCTTGGCCGATTTGATGTAATTCTCAATAACCGCTTTTAAAATCGCCTTTTGACGTTCGGTCAACATATCACCAATTATAAATAATTTAGCACTCCGATGTCAAGAGTGCTAACTACCGCGAATTATCCGTTTGTCCCATGGAAAAACATATGGTAAAATACAATATATGAAGCAGATCGCCCACAAAAATTTAACCTGGATTGACATTGAACAGCCGACCGAAAAGGATGTTGAGTTTTTAAAGAAAAATTTTCATTTCCATCCCGTCGTGCTGGCGGAAGTCATTCCCCCTTCCCGAAGGTCAAAAGTCGAGCATTACGACCATTTTTTGTTCATGGTGCTTCACATTCCCGTGTTCAATCCGGTCAAACGTACGACCGTGCCGGCCGAGCTTGATATTTTCGTCACAAAAACGCATCTCATCACCGTCCACTACGGCTATCTTCCTCCTCTTGACGGCTTTTTGAAAAAATGCGGCGCCAACGCCGCCCTGAAAGAAAAATATTTCAGCGAGGGCGCCGGCGCGCTTCTTTATCATCTTGTTGAGCAAATCTTCAATTTTTATCATCCTCAATTGAGCTACGTCAACAAAAACATTGACGTGATAGAAGAGCAGATTTTCAAAGGCAGGGAAAAAGCAATGATCCATCAAATATCCCTGGCGAAAAGAGAAATCCTTGATTTCAGAAGAATCATCAGACCCCAGCATTCAATTCTTGAATCGCTCCTTCGCAAAGGGCCTAAATTCTTCGGCGCGGAGATGGCCATATATTTTTCCGATCTGATCGGCGATTTTGACAGAATTTTCAACACCCTTGACCATTACAAAGAAACGATAGAATCGCTTGAACACACGAACGAATCCCTCGTTTCCAACAAATTAAACGAAATGATGCGGCTGTTGACCATTTTTTCAACAATTCTGCTACCCTTGAGTTTTATAACCCAAATTTTCAACATGACCATGACGGCGACGGTTGATTTCTTAAACACGCCGATGATGTTCTGGCTGATTAATATTTTTATTCTTTTCGTCGGCATATTCATGTACGCCTTTTTCAAGCTCAAAAAATGGCTTTAAAAATATTCAACACACTGTCGGGCAAAAAAGAGCCGTTTAAACCCTTAAAAAACAAAAGGGTTAATTTATTTGTCTGCGGCCCGACCGTTTACGATTTAAGCCATCTCGGACACGCCCGGACTTACGCCGCTTTCGACGTCATCGTCCGCTATCTGCGCCGCGCCGGATACGAGGTCTTTTACTTGCAAAACATCACCGACATCGACGATAAAATAATCGTCCGGGCCAAAGAATTAAACGCCGATCCGCTGAAATTCTCCCGTCAAATGACGAAAGAATATTATAAAGACGCCGCGGCGCTGAAAATAAAAAGCGTGACGAAATACGCGAAAGCGAGCGAATTTATCCCGCAAATCATCCGGCAAATTCAGGTCCTGCTTAAAAAAGGGTACGCTTATGAAGCGAGTGATGGCGTTTATTTCGACATCTCAAAATTTCCAGATTACGGAAAATTGTCGGGACAGAAAATAAAAAAATTGAAAGCCGGCGCGAGGGTTAAAATCAGAGAAACGAAAAAACACCCTTTTGATTTTGACCTATGGAAAAAGAAGAAGCCCGGGGAGCCGGCTTGGGCAAGCCCGTGGGGCGCCGGCCGGCCGGGCTGGCACATAGAAGACACCGCCATAAGCGAAAATTTTTTCGGACCCCAATATGACTTGCACGGCGGCGCCTATGAATTGATATTCCCCCACCACGAATCGGAAATCGCCCAAATGGAAGCGACTTCGGGCAAAAAGCCGTTCGTCAAATACTGGCTCCATACCGGCGTTTTGAAAATCGGCGGAGAGAAAATGTCCAAATCGCTCGGAAATTTCATAACCGTCCGGGATTTTCTTGAAAAATATCCGGTTGAAATTTTGCGTTTTATCATCGTCTCAAGCCACTACCGGTCCGTTATTGATTACAATGAACAACTTGCCGTTCAGGCAAAACATGCTTTGGGCAGAATTTCGGAATTTTTGGAGAGATTGGACAAGGTAAATCAAAAATTAAAAATCAAAAATCAAAAATACAAATTAAAAATTAAAAAATTCAGAGAAAAATTCTTTGATTATATGGACGACGACTTCAATACGCCGAGGGCTTTAAGCGTGATGTTCGACGTCATAAAAACCTCGAACGCGTCAATTGATAAAAATCAACTGGATAAAGACGCCGCCCGGGAAATAAAGAATTTTTTCGGGGAAGCGGACGCGATATTCGGCATTTTGCCGCCGCGAAAAAAAATTAAATTGCCTAAAAAAATCGCGGCACTGGTTGAACAAAGAGAGAAAGCGCGGCAAGAAAAAAACTGGGCTTTGGCGGATCAATTGCGGGCTGAAACAGAACGGTTGGGGTATAAAATTGAGGACACCCCAAAAGGCCCGACAGTGAAATTTGATTTTTGATTTATTATTGCTATACTGAAAATAAATTATAACCTTCGCCTATGCCTTACCAAAAGACCCGAAAAATATCCCCTCTTCCCGACCGTCTTCCGCCTCAAAATATAGAGGCCGAGCAGTCGGTTTTGGGCGCTTTAATGCTTGATAAAGACGCGATTATCAAGGTCGCCGACATCGTAAAGCCGGAAGATTTTTACCGCAAAAGCCATGAAACGATTTTTCGGGCGATGTTCGAGCTTTACGAAAAGCAGGAGCCGATAGACGTGCTAAGCTTGTCCAATCGCCTGAAGGAAAAAGAAGAGCTGGAAAACGTCGGCGGATTAAGCTACCTGACTTCTCTGGTGAATGCCGTCCCGACCGCGGCTCACATCGCTCATTACGCGAACATCATCAAAGAAAAGAAAATCTTAAGGGATTTGATCAGCGCTTCTTACGACATCGCCCGTTTGGGATATCAGGAAAGCGACGACGTTGAAAATCTGCTTGACGAGGTGGAACAAAAGATCTTCAGCATTTCCCAGCAGTCGGTCCAAAAAAATTTCTTCCACATAAAGCCGCTGGTGGAAAAAGTCGGCGAGAGAACGATGTTATTGTCAGAAGGCGGAGGCAAAATAATGCGCGGCGTGCCGACCGGTTTCACTTCTCTGGACAATAAACTCTCCGGTCTTCAAAAGTCGGATCTAATCGTCCTGGCGGCGAGACCGAGCTTGGGAAAAACGTCGCTGGCGCTGGACATCGCCCGGCACGTGGCGGTTAAAGAAAAAATTCCCGTCGGCATTTTTTCTCTTGAAATGTCGTCCGATCAGTTGTCCGATCGTTTCGTCGCGGCCCACTCGGCGGTTGATCTTTGGAAAATCAGAACCGGCATGAATTTAAAAAAAACGGAAGACCGCGACGGCGACAGCGATATTAAAAGAATCATTGACGCGATCAACGCCATTTCCGAAGCCCCGATCTTCATTGACGACACCCCTTCGCCGGACATCATACAAATGAGAACCATGGCAAGGCGCCTTCAATCCCAGCACGGCTTGGGACTGATAATCGTCGATTATCTGCAATTGATGCGGGGCCGCGGCAAGACCGACAACCGGGTGGAAATCGTTTCCGAGATTTCAAGGTCGCTGAAAGGCCTGGCCAGAGAATTAAGCGTTCCGGTTCTGGCGCTTTCCCAATTGTCCAGAGCGACGGAAATGCGAGGCGATCAGCCGCCACGGCTTTCCGATTTGAGAGAATCCGGCTCAATCGAACAAGATGCCGACGTCGTGCTTTTCATTTACCGCCCGGATAAAGCCAAAAAAAGCGAATTTGACGACGATAACGGCGCGACCCCGAAATATGCCGAAATCCACATCGCCAAACACAGAAACGGCCCGACCGGCAAAATTGAATTGACCTTCCAGGAACACCTGGCCTCATTTAAAGAAGTTGACAAACGTTTTACTGAGGAACAATGGTAAAATGTATCCAAATCCCATTCAAGAATTCATAGCCCGCTTCGCCTCTTTGCCTTCA
>Ga0155786_105_pt3 | contig 38767 bp, 38 predicted proteins | sample RifCSPlowO2_01_FD_107440 | JGI IMG/M metagenome (GOLD analysis project Ga0155786, IMG submission 107440) | Candidatus Azambacteria bacterium RIFCSPLOWO2_01_FULL_46_26 | reverse complement strand
CGCCGACGATGAAACCGTTGAATTCCTGCCCAAAGGCCTTTTGTTGGTTCATGCTTTAACAAAGGGACTGGAGCATTTGCGAAAGAACGGAGAAATTTTTTGGCTCAAGCCGGACGGAAAAGCGCAGGTGACCGTGGACGGCGATAAAATCAAAACCGTGCTGGTAAGTTGTCAGCACGACGAGGAGGTTTCTCACTCGGAAATCAGCCGGGCGATGGTTGAAAAGCTTATCGGCCCGTCGGTCGGCGATGTTTTTAACATAGAGATTTTGGTCAATCCGACCGGCAAGTTCGTGCAAGGCGGCTTCGCGGCTGATGCCGGTTTGACCGGCAGAAAAATAATGGTTGACACTTACGGCGGGCTTATTCCTCACGGCGGCGGATGTTTTTCCGGAAAAGACCCGACGAAAGTTGACCGTTCGGCCGCGTACATGGCGAGATTCGCCGCGAAAAATATCGTGGCGAACGGTTTCGCGAAAAAATGTCTTGTTTCGGTTGCTTACGCAATCGGCCGTGCCGAGCCGCTGATGGTTGAGGCGATAAACGAAAAAGGGGAGAACTTGGCCGGTTTGGTGAGTAAAAAATTTGATTTCCGGCCTAAAGCCATCATTGAGCGTCTTGATTTGCGCCGGCCGATATATTTTCAAACCGCGGCTTACGGCCATTTCGGAAAGCCCGATCTGCCGTGGGAGCGGATTGAAAAGATTTAAAGGGCTTTGTCCCCGCTTAGCGGGGTTACAAAACTTTCACCCAGTTAAATAATTTTGCTTCGCAAAATTATTTAACTGGGTGCTCATAATTGTAGTGAAATTTTCTTCTCCGCCAGCCGGCGGATTGAAAATTTCAACAATAATGGCGAAAAGCATCTGGCAACACAAAAAAATCCACATGACCGGCGTCAAAGGAGTCGGAATGGCCGCGCTCGCGGAAGTGCTTTTGGCCAATGGATTTAAAGTGCGCGGTTCCGACATCAAGGAAAAATTCATGACCGACGAGGTTCTTGAACGGCTCGGCGTAAAAGTCGGCGAGTTCAGCCGGGACGGCGTTATCGCCGCCGACGCGGTAATCAGATCCAACGCTTACGACGCGAATCATCCGGAAATCGCCGCCGCGGACAAAGCCGGCATTCCGGTTTTTTCTTATCCTCAGGCCGCGGCCGAACTTTTTAACGCTTCTTTCGGAATCGCCGTCGCCGGAAGCCATGGAAAAACGACGACAACCGCCATGCTCGCTCATATTTTAAAATCCGCCGGCAAGAACGTAACCGCCGTCGTTGGATCAAAGGTTATCAATTGGCAAAGCGGCGCGCTTTGCGGCGATTTGAAAAAGCCCGGCGCGCTTTTCGTTCTTGAAGCGGACGAATACAAAGAAGCGTTTTTAAATTATCGTCCCAAAGGGGCGATAATTACCAATATTGACTACGACCATCCGGATTATTTTTCAAATCTTAAGGATTATCAAAGCGCGTTCGGAAGATTCGCCGCCTTGGTTTCCAAAGACGGATTTCTGATTGCTTCAGGAAATGACAAGATACTGAAAGAAGCCGTTAAAAAAGCAAAATGCCGGATCCGGTTCGCCGGCAAAAGCGACATTTTGAAATTCAATCTTCAGACGATCGGAAAGCATAATCAGTTCAACGCCTCTTTGGCCCGGCTGGCGGCGCTTGAACTCGGAATCAGTGACGGCGTTATTAAAGAAGCGCTTGAGACATTTAAAGGAACGGCCCGGCGGCTTGAGTTGGTCGGAATGGCGCAAGGAGCGCTCGTGTTTGACGATTACGCCCATCATCCGACTGAAATCAAAGCGACTCTTTCCGCGCTTTCGGAACGATATCCGGACAAGGAAATAATCGCCGTTTTTCAGCCGCATACTTATTCCCGCACCAAAGCGCTGTTTGACGATTTCGCTTCGGCGTTTTCGCGAGCCCACACGGTCATTCTGACCGACGTTTACGCTTCGGCGCGCGAACATTATAACGGCGGCATCAATCTGGCGATTATGACTTCCAAAATCAATTTGAAAGGCAGCCAGGCGGTGTTGATTAACGATAAATCGAAAATCCCGGAATATCTCCTTGAATCTTTGAGCGACCGCGCGGTCGTTGTTACGATGGGAGCGGGCGACATTCGCGAAGTCGCGGAAAAGACGGTTCAAACGGCAATATGCGCTCACACTTGTTGAAATTAAAAGAATATTTTTATAACGATCGGTTCGTTATTTTACTGTTCGCGTTTCTCGGTTTTGTTTTGTACGTCAACACTTTTCCCAACCGGATGTTTTGGGACGATTATGATTTTATTCTCAACAATCGTTTCATCAAGGACTGGAGTTTTTTTCCGAAATTTTTTTCCGAGAGCATCGTCGCCGGTTCAGGACTGTTGAGCGATTACTGGCGGCCGGCGCTTCTTTTCGTTTTTTCCCTGGAGTGGCGTCTTTTCGGGGACTGGGCGCCCGGCTGGCATTTAGTCAACGCTTCGTTTCACGTTGCCGACGCGATTCTTTTGTTTTTTATTCTTTCCAAGATTCTAAAGAAGAGATGGATGCCGCTTTTTGCGGCTTTGATTTTTTTGGCGCATCCTTTGCAGACCGAAGCCGTGACTTACGTGAACAGTTTGGGCGATTCTCTTTCCGTCTTTTTCATATTTTTAGGGATTCTTTTTTTTCTGAAATACAAATTTTCCGGTCGGCCGCAGTTTTCAAGCGGCTATTATTGGTTTTCTTTGGGCGCGTACGTTTTTGCTTTGATGTCCAAAGAAACCGCCGTCATAATGCCGGCGCTCATTTTCCTGATTGATTTTCTTTTTCTGAATCCTGTCCTTGATTTAAAAGAAAAATTCAAGTCCGCGCTGAAATCAATCTGGCCGTTTATCGTCATCGCCGGCGTTTACATTCTGTTGAGAGCAACGGTTTTGAATTTTAGAAACAGCTTTAATCTTTACGACGAAGAAAATTTTTTCACTTCAAATTTTTATTTCCGCCTTTTTACTTTTTTTCGCATTTTAACCGTTTACTTCGGTCTTCTTTTCTGGCCGCTTAATCTTCACATGGAGCGGAGCGTTGAGGTCGCGACTTTTTTATTTTCGCCGTCGGTGATTTTTGGAGCCGTTATTTTTTTTGGTCTTTTGGCCATGGCTTTCGCGAAATTCCGGCGGTCGCCGATTTTATCTTTCGGAATTTTTTGGTTTTTTATCGGTCTTTTTCCGACTTCAAACGTGTTTGTGCCGATAAACGGCCTGCTTTACGAGCACTGGCTTTATCTTCCGCTTATCGGAATTTTTTTGGTTCTGGTTTGGCTCGGAACGTCGTTTGCCGAAAAATATCCCGGACTCGCGCCCAAAACGGCGGGGCTCGGAATTTTCACCGTCTTTCTGGTTTTTTTGTCGGTTTTGACCGTTGACAGAAACGGGAATTGGCGAGATCCAATAACTTTTTACGAACAAACCTTAAAATACGCGCCGGACAGTTACCGCGTCATCAATAATCTCGGCATGGCTTACGCCGACAAGGGCGAGCGGGAAAATGCGGAGATAACTTATAAAAAGGCGATTATACTCGACCCGTCCAACGCCGTTGCTTATCACAATCTTGGAAACACTTATCGGGAAACCGGCAAAAAGGACGCGGCGATGGAAAATTGGCAAATTGCCGTAAAACTTGACCCAAAATTCGTCTTTTCTTACAGAGCCATGGCGGATACGTATTTAAAGGACAAAGATTATCAAAAGGCGCGCGAAGTTCTTGAAAAATACGTTGAATATGACGCTTCAAAAGTTGAAACCCTGGTTTTGCTTGCCCAGATTGCCCTTGAAGAGAAAAATTTAACCGCCGCGCTGAAATATCTTGAAAGAGCCCGGGAACTGGAACCGAATAATCAATTTTTTCAGGCATCCGCGGACGATATTAAATCGCTTTTGGAACGGCAATCTCAAAATTAAGCGTAAATATTTTCTTTTCGTTTCATTAATGATATACTGATGTTACATTTTATTTTATGACGCAGGAAAACAATTTGCCTTCCGAAAAAATCAACGGTTCTCAAAACGGTTCAGTCGCGCTGATCGCGGCGAAAACGCCGATAAAATTTTTATTCGTCTCGTGGGAAAGTTTGAGCGGCGATTTGGCATGGCAGTTGACCAAAGAAGGTCATTCGGTGAAGGCCTATATTAAGTCAAAGAATGACATTGACGTTTATAACGGCTTTATTGAGAAAGTGGACGAATGGGAGCCGTATCAGGATTGGGCGGATGTTATTGTTTTTGACGACGTTGAGTTCGGCGACATTGCCGATAAATTGCGGAAAAAAGGTAAATCGGTCGTCGGCGGCAGTAAATACACGGACCGATTGGAAATGGATCGGGAATTCGGCCAGATGGAGATGAAAAAATACGGCATCAACATTTTGCCCCAATGGCAGTTTTCCGATTATGATGAAGCAATCACTTTCATCAAAAGCAATCCTTCAAGATATGTTTTTAAACCAAGCGGCAATGTTCCTTCCGGCGGTAAGGGTCTTTTGTTTATAGGTCAGGAGGAAGACGGCAAGGACCTCCTGGAATTGCTTGAGCAGAATAAAAACGTTTGGCGGAAAAAAGCGCCGATGTTTCAATTACAAAAACATATTTCCGGTGTTGAAGTGGCGGTGGGCGCGTTTTTCAACGGCAAAGAGTTTATTTATCCGGTAAATATCAATTTTGAACACAAACGGGTTTTCCCGGGAGACATCGGGCCTTTTGCCGGCGAGATGGGAACTTTGATGTTTTGGAGCCGGCCGAACAATTTGTTCAAAATGACTTTGGAAAAAATGAAGCCGGCATTGGCCGAATCCGGCTATGTCGGCTATATTGACATAAATTGCATAGTCAACGGCAAGGGAATTTATCCGTTGGAATTCACCGCCAGGTTCGGCTATCCCACGATTCAAATTCAACTTGAGGGAATCTCGGCGCCGGCGGGCGAATGGCTGTTGAAGCTTGCCCAAGGAGAAAATTTTGAATTAAAAACAAAGCGGGGTTTTCAGGTGGGCGTGAGAGTCATGGTTCCGATGTATTTTTCCAAAGATCGCGACAAAGAGGCGATAGAGATGTACCGGGATCTTCCGATTCTTTTTAAAAAACCGAACAATCTGGAAGGCGTTCACATTGAAGACATTAAATTGGAGGAGGGTGTCTGGAGGATAGCCGGCGTGTCAGGATGTCTGCTCGTAATCACCGGTTCGGGCAGCACGGTTGAAGAAGCGCGGAAGCAGGTTTACTCGCGCATTGAAAACATTATGGTTCAAAACATGTTTTACCGGACGGACATCGGCGCGAAATGGAGTTTGGACAGCGACAAACTGACCACTTGGGGATACCTGTATTAAAATTTAAAAATCAAAATGAAAGAACAGTTAAAAAGATACGGAATATCTTTAATTGCAAGTTTTGGGATTTTTGCGATACTCTCTTTTTATTTATTTTTACGGAGAGGTTATTACGATTTGTTCATCGCCAATAAAGCGCTCGCGGGCACGGCTTTTGTTTTGTTGGCGTTTGTTTTATTGGTGGGGCTTTTGGCGCGGTATTTTGTTCGCTTTGACGGCTGGCTGATTTACCGCAAAGAGATTGGCATTGTCGCGTTTGTTTTCGCGCTGGCGCACGGCGTTGTTTCATTTCTGATACCGCAGTTTAATCTTTTTTCATGGGCCGCGCTTGCGAATGTCAATTTATGGTTGGGCGGTTTGGCTTTGCTGATTCTTTTATTTTTAACCGTAATTTCCGGCAATTGGGCTATTCAAAAATTCGGCGTGCAAAAATGGTGGTTTTTTCAGCAATGGGGCGCGCGGCTCGCTTTGATTCTTGTTTTATATCATGTATTTTTGATGAAATACGGCGGCTGGGCAGATTGGTTTATTCACGGCGGAAGCAAGACCCTGGCAAGACCCTATTTGCCGCCGTTGAGTTTGTTCTCGTTTTTACCGGCCATTTTTGTTGTTGTCGTCCGCCTGGGAGAATTTTTCGGCCCAAAAATCGGGAAAGTTATTTTTTTTGCCTCGCTCTCTTTGCTTGCCGCCGCTTACCTTATTTCTTTTCTTTGGTGGCTGGTTTAAAATTATTTAATGTTTGACATCATCGCGCTCGTTAAAACAGTCGGGTATCTCGGCGTTGCCGCCATTGTTTTCGCCGAGTCCGGCCTTTTTATCGGTTTTGTCCTGCCGGGTGACAGCTTGCTTTTCACGGCCGGTTTTTTGGCTTCGCAGGGATTTCTCAATCCGCTGATTTTAATCGCGGTCGTGTTTCCCGCCGCGGTTTTGGGAGACAATTTCGGCTACGCCTTCGGCCGGCGCGTTGGCCCTAAAATTTTTACCAGAGAGGACTCTTTGCTGTTTCACAAGGAGAATTTGGAGCGGGCAAGAATGTTTTACGAATATTACGGCGCGAAGACCATCGTTTTGGCGAGATTTTTGCCGATCATCAGGACTTTCGCGCCGATTCTGGCCGGCGTCGGCAAAATGCGCTACGCGACTTTTTTCGCGTATAATCTGATCGGTGGCGCGCTTTGGGGAATCGGCATTACGCTTTTAGGTTATTTTCTCGGCGCGATGGTTCCGGGCATTGACCGTTATCTTGCGCCGATTATTCTTTTTATAATTTTTGTTTCTTTTTTGCCGACCGTCATTCATATTTTGAAAGACCGAACTTACCGAACCCGGATTATTGCTTTTTTAAAAAAAATCATTTAGCATTAACGATTTATGAAATTGCGTCTTTATAAATAATAGAGACGCAAAAACCTCGCCCTTATGTTGGAGCGAGGTTTTTAATTTGAAAACGCGCTTTTGGCAAAGATGAGCTTAGCTCTGGCGGAATTGAAGTTTTTAGAGAACGCCGGAGGGAGATTAAGCATGGCCGACCGGAGCCAGTGAACCGAGCATTTCGAGGGTTCTATCGAGCGCTTTGAGATGCTGGTGAGCGGAACACAAGCCGCATTCCGGTTTGAACTTGTTGTTTTCAGCGAGTTTTTTCAATAACCGCTTCTTTTCGGCTTCCGCGACGATTGAAAATATTTCGGCCGTTTCGTCGTTGCCCGCGAGCTGAATGCCGATATCAAATTTTGAGAGAGTATTTTGATAAAAAATAACGCGGGCCGGGTCAAACTCGTGGTTTAGATACAGCATAATGTTCTGATTTTTCTCAAAGCCCTCCCTGAGAGCGCAGCAGGCCGTCATATCCAAGCTGATTATTTTAGGATTTCCCGTATTCATCGGAATTCCTCCTTTCGTTAAATTATTTTGTTAAACAGCGATGCTACTTTAGATTATTCTCATTATAACAGAAAATTAAGACGCTGTCAATCAGCGGTTCAATTATAAGTTCTCCGGAAGTTTTTTTATTTCGGCAAGCCATTTTTCCTTTTGGAAATACAAGATAATCGTTCCGACGAGAGCGCCGAGCAAGTCCGAAGCGATATCCGTCTTTACGTCAAGATCTATCGCCTGATCGGGGTCGAAAAACATCGTCGTGCCGAAGACGTTATCCGCGGTGTTTTGCAGTATTTCCCAGAATATGCCGGCCATTATCGCGAGGAGGCCGCCGATGATTATGGCGTCAAACTTCATTCGTTCGTTTTGTTTTCCCGCGAATGATTCTTTAAGCGTCAAATAGAACCAGGCGGCAATCGGGACGAATAAAATATGGTCAAGAAAATGGACGAAGCTGTCGTATTCAAACAATGAAACGTCGTAAAAATAAAGCGTGCCCGCGCCGTTAAAGATAAAAATTATTATCGCCGCGATTTCCAGATTTATCAGAAGATTCTCGTTGTACCGAATTTTGACGAAATTAAGGCGATAAATCAGCCGCGGCAAAAACAGGAGAAAAGGATTGACGAACACAAAGACAACCGCGGCAAAGACGTCGCCGAGAAAAAGAAAGTAATAAAAAATGCCGGTCAAAACCGCGAAAACGCTTAAAAAGACGATGATTTTCCGTGTTTTTTCCCGGGCTTGAGAATTTTTCAGCATGCGTTCTCATTATAGCACACCGTATTTCGCGGGTGTGGATAACTGTCTTGCTCTTCGCCTTGTCGCGATTATCGCGTCGTGGTAAAATTAAGTATTATGGTTAACGACAGCTCAAATTTAAGAGAACTCAACGAACCAATTGAAATCCACGACGGAATCTATTGGGTCGGATTCCATGACGAAAAGACGAAATTGCAGTGCAATCCGTATCTGATTATTGATGGAGAAGAGGCGATTCTGATTGACCCGGGTTCTGTCCCGCATTTTCCGGTGGTCGCCAGAAAAATTTTTTCTTTGGTAAAACCGGAGCAGATTTCCCACATCATCCTTCAGCACGAGGATCCGGACATTTGCGGCGCCATACCGCTTTACATTGACATGATCGGCCGGCCGGATTTGAAAGTCATCTGCGCCAGACCGGCTTACTATTTCATCATTCATTATGACATAAAATCGCCTTATTACCTGAGCGACGCGAACAGCAATTTATTGACTTTAAAAAGCGGCCGGATATTGAGGTTTGTTGACGCGCCTTATTTGCACACTCCCGGGGTGATTATGACTTACGACGAGAAGAGCAAAATCTTGTTTTCAAGCGACGTTTTCGGCTCTCTTGAAGAACCGGCGGAATGGCGGCTTTTTGCCGATGAAAATTATCCCTCGCGTCTTTCCGAATTGATGGAGTCGTATATGCCTTCAAAAGAAGCCGTGCTGTACACTTTAAAAAAATTGGACAGGATGAGCATAGAAATGATCGCTTCCCAGCACGGTTCAATCATTAAGTCCGAGCCGGAGGTTAAAAAGTACATTGAAATCTGCAAAAATCTGAACTACGGATTATACTTAAAGTAAAAAAGCGTTTTTGCCTTTAAACAAGCATGTCCAAGAAATTTACAAGCAGTTTATGGTTCAAGCTTTTTTTCAGTTTTTTGGCGGTGTTCGCGGTGTCGGTTAGCATTTCAAGTTATTTAAGTTACCGGACGGCCAAAGAGAATCTGACCGAAAGAATTAAGAGCGATGTGAGACAAATTGCCGAGGCAAAAGAGGGTTCGCTTTTAGATTTTATTTCGCAATCCGGAAAAAGAGTCGTTGATTTTTCATCCGACGGCTTCATCCGCGACAGCGCCGCGAAAATCGTCGCCGGCGAGAACGGCGGGGTTGCGGGCGATTTAAACAGACATCTTAATAAGAATAAAATGTCTCTTGACCCGACGATTTTTGGCATTAATGTCACCGATTTGAACGGCCGAATTATCGCTTCCACCATGGAGAGCGAGCTGGGCAGGGACGAATCAAAAGACGATTATTTTGTTGAAGCAAAGCAGCTGGCTTACGGTCAGAGTTACGCGGGCGACGTGATGTTTTCTCATCATTTTAATAAAGACGTTCCCCATTTTGCCGTTTTGGCGCCATTGACGGAAAAAGAGACGGGCGAAAAGCTGGGATTTATCATTAATTACATTGACGGCGACGAATTGACGATTATCCTGAACGGTTCGCCGCGGCCGCTTGAAAGAGACGAGAAAACGGACACCGATATTTATCTGGTGAACAAAGACGGTCTTTTAATCAGCAAAGTAGGGACTTTAAAAAATGGCGTTCTCAAGCAAATAGTTGATTCCGAGCCGGTAATGAAATGCAAGAGCGGAGAGGAGATGAGCGACGTTTATTATGCGGGCTGGAGAGGAATGTCGGTCATCGGCGCTTCAAAATGTCTCGCCAACGGCTGGACGCTTTTGGCGGAAATTGACAACGACACGGCTTTCGCCGGACTTTCAAACATAGGAATCCAAGTGCTCTTTTCGTCACTATTGCTTCTGGTCGTCGTGACGTCGTTCGTTTTTTTCCTGATTCGGGGAATTGTGAAGCCGGTGAACCTGTTGTCGGAGGTGACAAAAAGAATCGCGGCCGGAGATTTGTCTCAGAAGGTGAAAGTCAGGACAAAAGACGAGATCGGAGAGCTGGCCGATTCTTTTCAGACAATGACGCAGAAATTGTTGGAAAAAGAAATGCTGCTTCGGGTGCATCGTTATCGGGACAGAGTCAGCCATGAGCTTACTTCGGAAGTAATCAGCCAGTTGGAATTGGTCGGCATTGAGAAGACCAAAGGCGAGTTCATTTCCATCGCTTCTCACCAGCTTCGCACTCCTTTGACTTCAATGAAGTGGCTTAGCGATCTGATTTTGGGCGGCTATGCCGGCTCGCTTACCGAAGAACAAAAGGAATTGATTATGGGGATTCGCGAATCAAACGAACGGCTGATCGCTTTGGTCAGGGATTTATTGAGCACCAGCCGTCTTGAGGGCGGGCGTTTGGAGCTGAATTTAAAAGAAACCGAACTTTTGTCTTTTTTGCAACAAATAATCGATGAACTGGCGCCGCAGATTCAAAAAAGGCGCCATGAATTAATTTTTGAAAAACCGGCGGCGTTGCCGCGAATCCGCGTTGACCAGGAGTTGACCAAGCACACGTTTCTGAATTTGCTTACGAACGCCATAAGATACACGAAGCCGGGCGGAAAAATCGTCGTCAGCGTCAACGAAGACGCGGCGAAAGGCCGTGTGACGGTCGCGATTAAGGATAACGGCATCGGCATTCCGGAAAGTTTCCAAAAGGAAATTTTTGAGAGATTCGCCCGCACACAGGAAGCGATTCAGATGGAGCCGGATGGCACCGGCCTCGGCGTTTACATCGCGAAGAAAGCGGTTGAAGCTCAGGGCGGAGCGATTTGGTTTGAAAGCAAGACGGGTGTCGGCACAACTTTTTATTTTTCGCTCCCGATAAAATTATAAATTTTTAAATTATAAGCCGGAAAGGTCGTTTCATAATTTGATTTTAGAAATATGGATAAAAAAACAATTTTAATCATTGAGGATGAGCAATATCACCGCCAGGTCCTTGAGAAGATTCTCGTCCAAAATAATTTTTTCGCCGTTTCGGCGCCGGACGGCTATGAGGGGCTGAAAAAGATTTTTGAATTGAAGCCGGATTTGATTATTCTGGACATTTTGCTTCCCGGGCTTTCCGGTTTCGCGGTTTTGGAAAAGCTGAGAGCCGCGGAAGAGACGAAAAAATTAAAGGTCGTTATTTTGTCGAATTTGGGCGACGACTACGACGTGAAAAAAGGGATGGCGCTCGGGATCGAGTATTATTTCGTGAAAGCGAATTGGACGCCCCAGCAGATCGTTGATAAAATCAAGGAAATACTGAAATAACAAATAACCAATAACTAACGGCAAAGAATTACTCTTTGTTATTGATTTAAAATTTATGGCTCATTTGCATGATGAAAAAATTAAATTTTTGGAAGAAACGGCGAATCAAATCCGGCAGGATATTATTGAGATGCTTTATGAGGCGAAATCCGGACATTCGGCCGGGCCCTTGGGAATGGCCGACGTGTTCACCGCTTTTTATTTTCACATTTTGAATCATGACCCGAAAAATCTGGGCTGGCCGGATCGCGATCGTCTCGTGCTTTCAAACGGCCATATTTGCCCCGTGCTCTACGCGGCCATGGCCAGAGCCGGATATTTTCCGGTTGAAGAATTGAAGACATTGCGAAAATTAGGTTCTCGCTTGCAGGGTCATCCTCATCGGCCGTGGCTTCCGGGTTTGGAAACAAGTTCAGGACCTCTCGGCTCGGGCCTATCGCAAGCGGCCGGCATGGCGTACGCGGCGCTTATGGATAAGAAAAAATACAATATTTATTGTCTTATGTCGGACGCGGAGCAGCAGACGGGAAATATTTGGGAGGCGGCGATGTGGGCGGGGAAACACAAGCTGAATAATCTCACCGCGGTGATGGATCGCAATAATATTCAAATAGATGGATTTACGGAAGACATCATGCCGCTCGAACCTCTTAGAGAAAAATATGAAGCGTTCAACTGGCACGTGATAGACGTTGACGGCCATAATTTTGAAGAAATCGTTGGCGCGGTTGAGGAGGCAAAAGCAATTTATGAAAAGCCGGTTTTAATTCTCGCGCACACTATCCCCGGAAAGGGCATTGATTTTATGGAGTTTGATTACAGATGGCACGGCATTCCTCCGGGAATCGGCGACGTAAAAGATTCGCCGCCGAAAGCCGAACAAGTAAAGGTCGCGTTGGCTCAGTTGCGAACTTTGGGCGGAAAGATTAAAAGCGAACATCAATAATTACTATGCCACTTAATCCTAAAATAAAATTCGCGGAAAACGTGCTGGACAAATCGAAAGTTGAACAAAAAACGACACGGCTCGGGTTTGGCGAAGGATTGGTAATCGCCGGAGAAGAGGATAAAAATATCGTCGCTCTTTGCGCGGATTTAACCGAGAGCACGCAAATTCATCTGTTCAAAAATAAATTTCCCGAGCGGTTTATTGAGATTGGGGTTGCCGAGCAGAATATGGCTGCCGTTGCTTCGGGTCTTGCCGCGTCCGGAAAGATTCCGTTCATAGCTTCCTACGGAATGTTTTCTCCGGGGAGAAATTGGGAACAACTCCGGACAACCGTCGCGTACAACGAACGAAAAGTCGTAATTGGCATGATGCACTCCGGAATTTCCGTGGGTCCGGACGGCGGAACGCATCAAGCGATCGAAGACATGGCGATTACGAGGGTGATTCCGAAAGTAGTCGTCGTCAATCCGTGCGATTATCACGAAGCAAAAAAAGCGACCATTGCCGCCGCGAAACATCCGCTTCCGGTATTTTTGCGTTTTCATCGAGAAAAAACTCCGATGGTAACCGCGGCGGAAAGTAATTTTGAAATCGGGAAGGCGGAAATTCTTTTTACGCCAAAAGAAGAAAATAAAATTGACGTCGCGATTATCGCCTGCGGTCCGCTTGTCCACAACGCGCTTCTTGCCGCGAACGAACTGGAGAACGAGGGCATGAATCTTTACGTGCTAAATAATCACACGATAAAGCCTCTTGACGAAAAAACGATTGTTGAGGTCGCGAGAAAGGCCGGCGCGGTGGTTACGGTTGAAGAGCATCAGGTTTTGGGCGGCATGGGCTCGGCCGTGGCCGAGGCGCTCGCGCAGAATTATCCCGTTCCCATGGAATTCATCGGCGTACGCGATCAATTTGGTCAATCGGGCGAGCCAAACGAACTTCTTGAACACTACGGTATGGGCGTTTCTCACATCAAAGAAGCGGTGAAAAAAGTTATAAAGAGAAAGGCGTAAACTATGGATGTCATCACAATCGGAACGGCGACTCGCGATTGTTTTTTGCAAAGCCCGGATTTTAAAGTCATACGAAGTTCCAGATTCGTTACCGGTCAGGCCGAGTGTTTCGCTTTGGGGTCAAAAATTGAAGTGCCTTTTATCATTTTTACGACCGGCGGCGGGGCGGCAAACGCGGCGGTTACTTTTGCCCGCCAGGGGCTGAAAGCCGGCTGTCTCGCTAAAATAGGCAAAGACCTTGCTGGCGAGGGAGTGATGAGAACTTTAGACGAAGAAAAAGCGGCAAGAAATTTTTTACAGGTAGACAAAGAATTACCGACCGCTTTTTCCGTTATTTTAATCACCCCAAGCGGCGAGCGGACGATTCTGGTTCATCGCGGAGCGAGCGAACATCTGGAAAAAAACAAAATTCCATGGCAAAAGCTTAAGGCGAAATGGTTTTATCTGGCTCCGATGGCGGGCGACAACGTCAAATTAATCAAGCTGTTCGTCGATTCCGCCCGCCGGCAAAAAGCCAAAATCGCGATGAATCCGCACTCAACATTCATTAAGCTTGGCCTCAAAAAAACCGCGGATATTTTGAATAAAATCGACGTTTTGATTCTTAACCGCGAAGAGGGGGCGAAACTGACGGGAATTGATTATAAAGAAGAAAAGAAAATTTTCGCGGCCCTGGACAAAGTGATTAACGGCATTGTCGTGATGACCGAGGGACCCAAAGGGGCCATAGTTTCGGACGGCAAGCGTATTTACCGCGCCGGCACTTACAAGGAAAAAAAGGTTGTTGACCGTACCGGAGCCGGCGATGCTTTCGGTTCCGGATTCGTCAGCGGCCTGATTCAAACCGGCGACGTTGAATACGCGATTTCTTTGGGTTCGGCCAACGGAACTTCGGTCGTTGAACACATCGGCGCCCAACCGGGGATTTTAACCAAAGTTCAATTCAGAAAAAGATTCAAAAAATTAAAAATGGAAAAAATTCCCATAAAATAATATGCCTTACCCCATCGCGCTTCACAAATTGGCAAGTATTTTAAGGGCCGACAAGCGGACCGTGGCGGCAATCTGCGAAAGAATGTGCGATTTATTTAACAAGCATGACGTCCCGGAGAAAATCGTGCTTGAAAACGACAAGCGAGTGGCCGAAAAATTGGACGCGCTTAAACTGCCGCTGACGCCGCCGGCCATAGAAGTGCATCGCGCTTTGATTCGCAAAGTGAAAACCGACGAGGAAAAGATTTCCGAACTTTTCAAGCGTCCGCGTTGCGTCAATTTTGAAGGATGCAAAACGCTTCTGAATTTCGCTCAGGAGCTGGCGAACGTGGGGCCGGGATTCTTCCTGAAAAAAGAAAAAGCCGCGGAATTTCTTCATCTGAATCCGCCGCCGAACATGATGAAATTTTTCGGTTACAAGGACGTCGATGAATTATTGACCAAAGAGGACTTGCTTGAGGTGTTTTCCGCTCTGCGCTTTGTCGAAGACGGAACGTGGCTGAACAATACTTTTTTTGCGGCCTACGAAAATCTCACGTCTTCCGATTTTGAGGCGAGAAAAATAGAAGTTCGCGTTTTGAACGGAAAATGGCTGGAGGTTGCCGAAGCGTTTTTGAAAAAAAAATACCACAACGTCAGCCATTTGAAAGAATTGGGCGTCATTTTTATCGTTCCGATACCGGCGACCGAGGACGGCGAGACGATACGTCTTTTCGGCCTGGTGCTTCATTATCTTCATGAAATTAATTTTTATTCCCGTCTTTTTCAGAAATTCGCGGTTGAAGAAAAGAATTTCGCGCGGCGCCTGATTTCTTCTTTGCGGGGCGACGTTTTGGAAACGCCGCTTGAGAACGGCGAAAAAGTTTCCTGGCGGATAGTTCAGCGGTATCTGGCCAAGGACGACGAGTACGATTTTCGTCTTTTTCAGCCGCATGTCAATCCCGAAGCGATACACTGGAAAAAAGCGGAAAACGACATTGCCCGGCTGTCGCGCCGTTTTCCAAATCTGGGGCTTGAATTTTGGGAGGAGTTGGATTTCGTCGGCGATTTTTTCAAAACCGAAGGAGGCGACGATATTTTGATCAGTTTTAATCTCATCGATACCACGATGTCGCTGGTGAAACAGCGTGAATTGATAAAATATCTTTATCACCATCAGGAAGCGCTTTGGAACAAAATTTTCGGCGATTTCGTCGGCGAGCAGGAAATGGAACGGTTAATCGTGGAAAATTTTGAGAAAGGATATATTTCGTTGTAATTTTTAATTTTCAAATACATGATTTCATTGGATAAAATCACAAAAAACGGGAAGGCGATGTTTTTGGCTTACGATCAGGGGCTTGAACACGGGCCGGCCGATTTCAACGAAAAAAACATTAACCCGAATTACATCCTTGACATTGCCGTCAACGGCGGTTTTACGGCCGTGATTTTGCAAAAAGGGGTCGCGGAAAAGTATTATACCGGAAGCAAATACGAGGAATTGATACCGCTTATCATAAAGCTCAACGGAAAAACAAATCTGTGCAAGGGCGAGGTCTACTCTCCTCAAGTTTGTGGCGTTGACGAGGCAATGGATTTGGGCGCTTCGGCGGTCGGCTATACCATTTACGCCGGCTCTCAATATGAATCAACCATGTTTCAGGAATTCGGGCGAATCGTCAAAGACGCGCATAGCCACGGCGCGCCGGCGATCACCTGGGTTTATCCGCGCGGTAAAGACATAAAAGACGACGCCGCGCCGGATATCATCGCTTACGCCGCCCGCGTCGCCCTGGAATTGGGGGCCGATATGGCAAAAATTAAATACTCCGGTTCAAAAGAAAGTTTTACATGGGCGGTGAAGGCGGCCGGGAAAATGCCGGTGGTTTTGTCCGGCGGGCCGAAAACGGAAAACGAAGAGGAGTTTTTGGAGACGGTGAAGAACGTCATGGCCGCCGGCGGCACCGGAGCCGCGGTCGGAAGAAACGTCTGGCAGCACGCGGATCCCGTCGCGATGAGCAAGAAAATCGCGAAAATAATTTTTGGATAAATTTTTAACATGAAAGGCGTCATTTTGGCGGGAGGGAAGGCGACGCGGTTGAGGCCGCTGACTTTCGTGACAAACAAGCATCTCTTGCCGGTTTATTCAAAGCCGATGATTTTTTACCCGCTTGAGGCAATGGCCAAAGCGGGCGTTAAAGACGTTTTGATCGTCACTTCCTCGGAGCATTGCGGCGACTTTATGAATTTATTGCGCTCGGGGCAGACGTTCGGTCTCCGGCTTTCTTACGAAATTCAGGAAGAAGCGGGCGGCTTGGCGCAGGCCCTTTCTTTGGCCCGCGGTTTTGCCGAAGACAAAGATAAGATATTGATGATTTTGGGCGACAATATTTTCCGGCACAATCTCAAAAAAGCGGTTTCGGATTTCCAAAGACAAAAAAAAGGCGCGAAGATATTTTTCAAGGAAATGGAAAATTGCGCGCAATACGGCGTGCCGGTTTTTGGCGGAAACGGCAAATTGCTGAAGATTGAAGAAAAGCCGAAAAGACCGAAATCAAAGTACGCCCAAACCGGCGTTTATATGTATGACGACCGCGTTTTTGATTTGATTAAAAAAGTGAAGCCGTCGTCTCGCGGAGAAATCGAGATTACCGATTTGAACAATCTCTACATCCGCGAAGGAACGATGTCGTACGAAATCATGGGAGGCTGGTGGATTGACGCCGGCACGTCATACGATGAACTTTTGCGCGCCAATAATTTAGTCGCCGAATTGGTTAAAAAAGGCGAATTGTAATCGCACATATGCGCGAAATCGAAAAGAAAAAATTAAAGGTTCTCTATAAAAATTTAAAAGAGGCCTCCCGGTATTTTTTGGGCTATCCCTGCAATCTGGCCTACGACTATCCGGAATTGGACGAATTTTTCGCGTTGTCGATAAATAACGTCGGCGATCCTTTCGGCGACAGTTTGTATCGGGTGAACACGCATGAATTTGAAAGGGAAGTGCTTTGTTTTTTCGCCGATTTGTACCGCGTCGACAGGGAAAAATTTTGGGGCTACGTGACCAACGGCGGCACCGAAAGCAATATGTACGGACTTTATCTGGCTCGGGAAGCCAATCCCGGCGGCATCGTCTATTTTTCGGAAGACACACACTACAGCATCTCCAAAACAGTCAAAGTTCTGAACATGCCGAGCATAATGATAAGATCCCAAAAAAACGGAGAGATTGATTACGACGACTTGGGAAAAATGCTGACGATAAAGCGGGAATCGCCGGCGATTATCGTGGCAAACATCGGGACGACGATGAAAGGCGCGGTGGACAAAGTTGAGAAGATATTGGATATTTTGAAAAAAAATCGCGTTCAAAAATATTACATACATTGCGACGCCGCCTTGGGCGGGATGATTCTGCCTTTCGTCAAAAGCGCTCCGCTTTTTGATTTTCGCCTGCCGATCGGTTCAATTGCCGTTTCCGGCCATAAAATGATAGGTTCCCCAATGCCTTGCGGCGTCGTGATCGCCAGAAAAAAACACGCGGAAAGAATAAAACGGGCGATTGAATACGTCGGAATACTGGATACGACGTTAAGCGGCTCGAGAAACGGCCATTCGGTTTTAATTTTATGGCTGGCGATTAAAAAGCTCGGCTTAAAAGGTTTTGAGCAAAGGGTCGGACATTGTTTGGCGATGACCGATTACGCTTTGAAAAAATTGAAAGAAATAAATTGGCCGGCCTGGGCGAACGAAAACTATAATACCGTGGTGTTGAAAAGACCGGACGATCAAATCGTCAATAAATGGCAGCTTGCCGTTCAGGGAGATCTGGCCCACATTTTGGTTATGCCGCATGCGGATAAAAAAAGGATCAACGGTCTCATTCACGAACTTCAAGCTTCAAAAAAGTAAAATAATTTTTTTATGATGAAAGAATTTACGATAATTTGCGAAAACGAAGTCGGCGTTTTGTCCCGGATCACGGACACACTGAAAGAAAAAAACATAAACATTACGGACATCACGTCTCACGTTGTGGGAGACAAGGGCATTGTCACGCTGTCGGTGGCCGATAAGGATGACTATGGGGCGCTGAAGGCGTTAAGAAAAGCGGGATTTACTCCTTTGGTGGAAGATGGCGTCGTCATCAAAATAAAGGACAAGCCGGGCGCTCTGGCCGCGGTGGCGCGAAAATTGAAAGAGGCGAAAATTGACATAAAAACGACCCACATCGTCATCCGGGAAAAAAATCACGCTTTCGTGGCTTTGACCGCGAGCAATCCGAAAAAAATGAGAAAAATTCTGAAAGATTATTTGATTTGACCCGGAACTTGACAAAAAGACAAATATAATATAAGCTTGGCATAGTATTGGCTAAATCTAAAATATTTTTATCTTCATTGAAAAGATAAGCGGAGCAGTGTTTGCTTGACAGTGAGTCGCGAGTGTTCTTCATTGAAAAGCAGGCCGCCCATTTTAGAAGGTCGGGCCAGTAGTTAATTAGGTAATTTGTTTGAGAAAAATGGGTACAAAATTGTATATAGGCAATTTGCCTTACTCAACCACCAGTGATTCTTTGAAGTCGTTATTTTCGGAAGTCGGAAACGTAACTTCCGCTCAGGTAATGACCGATAAGTTTTCCGGACGCTCAAGAGGCTTCGGCTTCGTGGAGATGTCAACGCCGGAGGAAGCTCAGAGCGCCATTGATAAATTCAACGGCCAAGAGCAGGACGGCAGGAAGATTGTGGTTAACGAGGCAAAACCGATGACTGAGAGAAGCGAAAGACCGCGAAGAACATTCGGCGGCGATCGTGATTCAAGAAGATACTAAGATTTATCTTTCAGTTTTTAAAAACACCCCCGCGAAAGCGGGGGTGTTTTTGTTTCTGTTTGGTGGTAAAATTAAAGGGCTTGCTCTAAATTTACGAGCCCTGAGCTTGCCGAAGGGCGAAGGAAATTTAGCAAGCAAACCTTTACCCCGAGCGCAGCGAGGGGTCTAAACCATATGAAAAAAAACGTAGCGTTTCCAAAAGGATTTTTTTGGGGATCCGCGACCTCGGCCCATCAGGTTGAGGGAAACAACGTAAACGATTGGAGCGAGCCGGAAAGACAAAATGCCGTACGGCTGGCGAAAGAAGCAAAAAAGTATTGGCGGAAATGGCAGCAAGATAAATTTCCCGAGATGTTTAATTCGGAAAATTATATTTCGGGCAAGGCGTGCGATCATTATAATCGCTTTGAAGAAGATTTTGATATCGCCAAATCATTGGGACATAATGCCCACCGTTTTTCCGTTGAGTGGTCGCGAATTGAGCCCGAGGAGGGGCAATTTAACGAAAAAGAAATTGAGCATTATAAAAAAGTAGTCAAAACGCTTCGTGAGCGGGGGATTGAGCCGTTTGTGACGCTGTGGCATTGGACGCAGCCGTTGTGGATTCGGGATATCGGCGGCTGGGAAAATAAAAAAACAATAGATTATTTCGGCCGCTATGTTGAAAAATTAGCCGCGTCTTTTGGAGACGGCGTAAAGTTTTGGATTGTCGTCAATGAGCCGAACATTTACGCGGCCTTGGGTTACATTCGCGGAAATCAGCCGCCCGGAGTAAAAAATATTTTCAAGGCAATCAAGGTTTTCAATAATTTAACGGACGCGCACAAAAAAGCGCATCAAATCATCCATAAATGTGACGAAACGGCGAAAGTCGGGTCCGCCAACAGCGTCATATATTTCCAACCTAAAAATAATTTTTTTGTTAACAGAGTCATCGTTTCCGTTGCCGATTATTTCTGGAACCGCCGGTTTTTTAAAAACGTAAGCGGATTCAGCGATTTTCTGGGAGTTAATTATTATACGCGCCGTTTGGTCGGGTTTTCTTTCGGGGCGGAAGAACAAAAACCGGTGTCCGATTTGGGATGGGAAATTGTTCCGGAAGGAATTTATTATGTTTTGAAGAATTTAAAAAATTATAATTTGCCCGTCTACATTACCGAAAACGGAATCGCTGACGCGAAAGACGACAAACGGGAAGAATTTATAACTCAACATTTGCGAATGGTTCACAAAGCAATTGAAGACGGCGTTGACGTGCGGGGTTATTTTTATTGGTCGCTCTTGGATAATTTTGAATTTCCCGAAGTGCGGGGCTTTTGGCCGAGATTCGGGCTGGTTGAGGTTGATTACAAAACAATGGCAAGAACAATCCGCCCGAGCGCCAAAGTTTACGCTGCAATTTGCAAAAATAATGGTATTGAAAATTAAAAAGTAGAATTTTTTATAAATATGTCCTGGTTAGTGTTTGCCACCTTTGCTTATTTTCTCGCCTCGCTTGTTTTAGTATTGGATAAAATTATTCTTGCCAAGCCGATTCCGAAGCCATCTTTGTACGCCTCTTACGTCGGTTTGGTCGGCATCTACGCTTTGGCGTTGATGCCGTTCGGTTTTTCTTTCAGCATGCCTCTTTGGGCCGCTTTACTCAGCGTTGCCAGCGGTTTTATTTTTATTTTGTCGCTGATTTTTTATTACAAAGCGGCCCGACTTGACGAAATCGGGCGAGTCGGCCCTTTGTCCGGAACGTTAACCGCCGTTTTCACCTTGCTTTTAAGTTCTTTGTTTTTAATTGAAACACTGAACGCTTTGAGCGTTTTGGCGTTTCTGTTTTTGGTGGCGGGCGGATGGCTGATTGCTTTTCGGAAATCGGACGCAAAATTTTCTTTCAGAATTTTGCTTCTAAGTTCCGCGGGTTCTTTTCTTTTGGCGGTTTCCTGGGTTTTGATAAAAACGGCTTATTCGGGCGCCGGTTTTTTGAACGCTTACATTTTGGGCCGGCTCGGAGAATTCGCGGCCGGCTTGTTTTTGTTTGCTTTGCCGAACGTCAGGCGGGACATCTACGAACATCTTAAAGGGATTGAAATAAAAACGATCGGCCTTTTTGCAGGCAATAAAATCGTTGCCGCCGCTTATTTTATTTTATTGAATTACGCCGTTTTTTTGGGCAGCGTCAGTTTGGTTCAGGGTGCGCAAGGACTGCAATACGTGTTTCTTTTATTCTTAACCGTTTTGTTGACGCTGAAACGGCCGGATATTTTGAAAGAAGAGTTGACGAAACGAATAATCTTCAGAAAAACTTTCGCGATTATTTTGATTGTCGCCGGTTTATTCATTCTTGCCCTAATTCAAAAACCGGCCGATTTGGCGCCAGGAGCGAGATCGTGGGGCGTTTCTTTCAGCAAGCCGTTTGCCGAAAAGATGGTCGCGGATTGGCGCGCGGCCTATCTGGCGATTCTTGACGATTTGAAAGTCAGACGCCTTCGTCTGATCGCTTACTGGCCGGAGATTGAGAAGAGCGAAGGAGTTTTTTCTTTTGAGGATTTGGACTGGCAGATTGAAGAGGCGGAAAAAAGAGGAGCAAAAGTAATTTTGGCGGTCGGTCAAAAATTGCCGAGATGGCCGGAATGCCATATCCCGCAGTGGGTGCGGGAATTTCCAATTTCTAATTCCCAATTTTTAAATAAAGATTTTGAAAACGCCTTATTAAATTATATAAAAAATGTTATTTTGCGCTATAAAGATAATCCGGCGATTTGGGCCTGGCAGGTTGAAAACGAACCGTTTCTGCCTTTCGGCGAATGCCCGCCGATGGACGTGGATTTGCTTGATAAGGAAATTACACTGGTTAAGTCGCTGGATAATCGACCCATAATCGTTTCAGACAGCGGAGAATTGAGCGCCTGGGTCAGTGCGGCAAGAAGGGCCGACATTTTTGGGACGACAATGTACAGAGTCGTCTGGCATAAGAATATGCCTTTCGGCGGCTATTTAAAATATCCTTTGCCTCCGGAATTTTTTCATCTGAAGGCGAATTTTGCCGGTTATTTCGCCGACATAAAACGGATTATCGTTGTTGAACTTCAAGCCGAACCATGGGGGCCGAAATTGCTCTATGAATCGTCTCTTGAAGAGCAGATGAAGTCAATGAATTTTGAGCAGTTTAAGGAAAATATCGCCTACGCCAAAACCGCCGGCTTTTCGGAAAATTATTTTTGGGGCGCGGAATGGTGGTATTGGATGAAGGAAAAACAGAACCACCCTGAATTTTGGAATTACGCGAAAGAATTATTTATTGAAAATCTTAGATAAGGCCAATACCGCATCCTTTTTTGTTTGACAAATTTACTTTTAAATGGTATTCTTCCGTAAGAATTTTAACAATCAAAGCGAGGTGTCAGGATGGACGCGAAAGACAGGTTGGACGTTGAAAACGCTCCGGAACGGAAAAAGAATTTAGCCCGTCTCGGTTTCAAAGTGCCGATGGGCGAAGAACAAAAAGAGGGATGGAGCGGCAAATTGCCGTTTTATCTTTTTATCTGCCCAAATTGCGGCGAGTTTCAGAAAGATTATCCTCACAGCTGGCCGGAAACGCAGTATCTTTGGTGCGACGATTGCAAGATAAAAATTTCCTACGTCCGTTTAAGAACCGAGGCCAAAATGTTCTTTTCGTTTTTCGGCCTTTTGCGGCAAATTTTGCGCTTCAAATGTTTTCCTCCGGCGAAGAAATAATTAAAATAAATTTAAAATTCCTCCGAATCTTTCGGAGGAATTTTTATTTTTACGTCAAAATTTTTCCGACTATCTCCGGCCGGCCGCGGAGGAATTCCGCCGCTCTCATCGGTTTTTTCCCTTCAAGCTGAAGTTCCTCCAAAATTAAATATCCTTTGCTTGTTTTGACCGTCATTCGCCGGTCGGCGGTCAAAAAGACCGAGCCGCAGGGCCTCGCTTCAGGGATTTCGTCCGACGAAGCCGTGGTCGCTTTTATGATTTTCAACGATTTGACGCCGTCTTTTATTTTGTAATGAGTGTAAGTTCCGGGCCATGGGTGAAAAGCTCTGATTTTCCGTTCGATTTTTCCGGCGTCGTCGTCCCAGTTGATTTTCCCGTATTCCTTGGTCAGAAGGTCGGTATAGGTTGCCTCGGATTCGTCCTGAGGCCGGGGCGAGATTTTTTTATCGAGCCAGAGCGGAATCGTTTCAATCAGCAGGTTCGCGCCTTCTTCGGCCAATTTGGCCGAGAGTGTCTCGCCGGTTTCGCCGGAAGCGATTTTAAATGTCTTTTGGGCCAATATCGGGCCGTGATCCATTTGCTCGTCAATCAGCATTATGGTAACGCCGGTTTCTTGATCGCCGCCAAGAATGGGGTATTGAATTGGCGAAGGTCCGCGATATTTGGGCAAAAGCGACGGGTGAATATTGAGCGCGCCCAGAGGGGCCGAATCCAAAATTTCTTTGGGAATCATTTTTCCGTAAGCCGAGACGACGATTAAATCGGCTTTTAAATTCTTGATTTGTTTTATCGTTTCAGGATCCTTCAATTTTTCCGGTTGCAGCGTTTCAATTTGATTTTTTAAAGCCGTTTCTTTCACCGCCGAAAAAGTAATTTTTTGTTCTCGGCCGACCTGTTTGTCGGGATTTGTCACGACGGCTCTGACAGGATAACCGTTCCGAAGCAAGGCGGAAAGCGCGGTTTCGGAAATTTCCGGCGTGCCGAAGAATAAAATTTTTATTTCGTTTTTTTCAGGCATTGGCGTTTGGCTTAAAGCTCTTTGATTTCATCGTCCTCAATTTTGAACATTTTTTCCGCCCGATCAACGTAAAGTTTGCCGTTTAAATGGTCAATTTCATGCTGTATCAATTGGGATAAAAATCCCTCGGCTTTCAATTTGAATTTTTTTCCGAATTCGTCCTGCGCCTGCACCTTTACCCATTTCGCCCTTTTAACGATTCCAAAAAGGCCGGGCAAGCTCAGGCATCCCTCGTCCAATCTAAGTTCTTTTTGCGATTTTTTTACGATTTCGGCGTTAATAAAAACGGTCGGCGCTTTTTTACCCGGGACAGATTCTTGCCCGTCCGGCAGGCGGGCGCCTTTGGCGGGCAATTCCGGAATAATGACAAAAAGCCGCAGATTTTTGCCAACCTGCGGCGCGGCAAGCCCGGCGGCGTTTTCGGTAAGCCGCAAAGTTTCTTCCATTTCCGCGATCAATTTTCTTAAATCGGGATCGGAAAAATCGTTTACCGTCCGCGATTCGGTTCTCAAGATTTTATTGCTTTTTCCTGTTTCCAGCGCGAGTTTTGCCATGTTTCTTTTTTAATTCCAAATTATATTGTTTTACTTTATACATAAAAAGTTTGGCCGGTTCTTTCGCGTCGCTTTGTTTGATTTCAGAAAATAACCGCCGGCAGGCGCGAATTCCTATTTTTTTTGTCACGCCCAGATACATCGCGAATTTTTTCGGTTCGCGGAAATGGCAAGAAAGTTCATCGGCAAGAACATGCGCTTCCGAGTGGAGTTGTATTTTTGGCTTCAAAACGGCCTCGGGATTGATTTTTTTCATATTTCGTTCCCTTTTATTATACCGATTTTTGTGTTATTATTCAACCTATAAAATCATGCCAAAAAGACGAATTTTTATCGCCGTGAATCTGCCGGCTGACGTAAGGAGCGGCTTGAAAAAGGCGCGCGAAAAGTGGCGGGATTTGCCGGTAAGGTGGACGAAAACCGATAATTTGCACATTACCTTAGTTTTTATCGGTTACGCGACCGACGAGGAAGTCCTTGAGATCGCCAAAATTGCGAGGGAGATTGCCCAAAAACTGCCTCCGTTTTCCGTCAGTTTGAGTCGGATAGAACTTGGGCCGCACGAAGGTCCGCCGAAGATGATTTGGGCCGAAGCGGAACCGAGCGAAGAACTGGCCGAGTTGAAGCGGGAGCTGGAAGACGCTTTTTTTCATTCCCAAAAATCAGGTTATTTAAGAAAAGAAAGCAGGGAATTCCGTCCCCACATAACTTTGGGAAGAATTTTGCAAAGGGAATGGCGCGAGGCAGGAGCGCAAAATCAATTTGCCGGCGAAAAAATCAATTTAACTTTTTACGTTTCAAGCGTGGAACTGAAGGAGAGCAAAATAAAAAGAGGCGGGCCGGAGTATGCGGTCTTGGAGAGCGTTGAATTAGGCAAGGTCGTCGAAAATGAAGAATAAAATAAACATTTTGGGAGTTCAAGTTGATAATTTGACGCGCGCTCAAGCTCTGGAAGAAGTGGAGCGGTTTTTGGCGTCGCCGTCGCGGCATTACATCGCGACTCCGAATCCGGAATTTGCCGTTGCTGCCCAATCCGACGAAGAATTTAAAGAGATTTTGAACCGGGCTGATTTGGCGGTGCCGGACGGCGCCGGCCTTTTTTTTGCGGCGCCGCTTTTTTCGCTCAAGGAAAGAATATCAGGCGTTGATTTTATGGAAAAAATTTGCCGATTGGCGGAACAAAGCGGCCGAAGAGTTTTTTTGCTGGGCGGGAAAAACGGAGCCGCGGAAACGGCGATTCTTAATTTAAGAAAAAGATACCCGGCTTTAATCGCCGCGTTTCACGAGGATCACGAAAATTGCGGCGAGGCAATTTTGAAATTTAAACCGGAAGTTTTATTCGTCGCGCTGGGCGCCCCGAAACAGGAAAAATGGATTTACCGAAACGCGGGACGGTTTCCGTCCGTGAAAGTCGCGATGGGAGTCGGCGGGGCGTTTGATTTTTTGTCGGGAAAAATAAAGCGGGCGCCGCGGCTTATGAGAAAACTGGGACTGGAATGGCTGTGGCGGCTGATGATGGAACCGAAGCGAGCAAAAAGAATTTTTAACGCCGTTATTGTGTTTCCATGGTTGGTAATTCAATCAAGAATTAAGAAGCAAGAAGCATGAAGCAAGAATTAAAAATTCCAAAAGTTTTTATTATTGTTTTAAACTGGAATGGTTGGAGGGATACGATTGGGTGCCTTGAGTCGCTGCAAAAAATCGACTACCCGAACTGTGAAGTTTTGGTTATTGATAACGGCTCAGCCGACGATTCCGTGGAAAGAATCAAAGGATTTTTAAATTCTCCGCCGAATAAATTGCGGGCCGCGGTTTATGATTTGCAATTCAATTTGGGATTTGCCGGCGGAAATAACTTCGGCATTAAATACGCGTTGGAAAGCGGAGCCGATTACGTTCTGCTTTTGAACAACGATACGACGGTCGCCCCGGATTTTCTGACGAAATTAATTGAAGTCGGGGAAAGCGGCAAGGAGATAGGCGTTTTAGGGCCGGTGATTTATTTTTTTGACGAGCCGCGAAGGATTTGGTTCGGCGGGAGCAGGATAAATCGGTTGAGAAACAAAGCAACGCATCTTCATTACGGCGAGACGCGGGATCTCGGAACGAAATTTTTTGAAACCGACTACATAACCGGCTGCGCGCTTTTGATAAAAAAAGAAGTTATTGACAAAATCGGCCCGATGATGGAGGATTATTTTTTGTATTATGAAGACGCCGATTGGAATTTGCGGGCGAGAAAGGCGGGATATAAAATCGTTTTGGCGCCTGCCGCGAAGATTTGGCATAAAATTTCCGCTTCAACGAAGGAATTTTCCCCTAATTACATCTATTATCATGTCCGCAACGGATTGATTTTATCCCGGCGTCACGGCACCGTTTTAACCAAATCAATCGTTCATTTATTAATCGCCTGGACGCTCGCCAAGCAGATCGTTAAATTGCTCATCCCTTCAAAGCGTTCATGGGCGAAGGCGACGATAAACGGAATTTCGGATTTTTACCGCGGCAGAACCGGCCCCATAACTTTAAATTCTTGAATTTTTATGACCATAGGCATTGACGCGCACAATTTGGAAATCGGACGAGGCGGGGCGGCGCACCGCTATTTATTTAATTTGTTGAAAGTTTGGAACGATGTTTCAACCGCGCCGCAAGTAAAATTTATCCTTTATTTCAAAAAAGAAATTCCCAAAGAGCTTGATTTTCTGGCCGAGGAAAAATTTGTTAAAAAAATTCTGACCGCGCCTTTCGGATTTCAAAGCAACGCCCTGTTCGTTCATTGGCTTTTGTCCCGCGCCGCGAAAAAAGACAAAGCCGACATCCTTTTCTCGCCTTATTATGTTTTGCCGGTTTTTTACGGCGGTAAAACAGCGGTGACTTTGCACGACATTTTTTATGAAGTCAATCCAAAGGCCTTCAGCTGGCCGTCCTGGGCCGACAAAATTTTGCTGAAGCGGGTTTCAAAAATTTCGGCGAAAAAAGCAAGCGTTATTTTCGCGCCGTCGGAATTTACCAAAAGCGAAGTAGTTAAATACTACAAAGTCAGTCCTCAAAAGGTATTTGTCACTCATTTGGGGGTTGAAGAAAAATTCAAGAAACCGTCGATTTTTGACAGACAAAAAATAAAAGAAAAATACGGCATAAAAAATAAATTCATTTTTTACATCGGTTCGATTTTCAATCGCCGGCGCGCGGAAGAGGCAATGAATGCGTTTTCCCAAATCGCCGAAAAACTGCCGGATTATCAATTTTTAGTCATAGGCAAAAACAGCACCCGTCCTTTTATTGACGTTAAAAAAATTGCGCTCGGGATAAACGCGCTCGCCCGCGCTCCGTTAATCATATATCAGGAAACCGTTTCCGAAGAAGATTTGGTTGTGCTCTATCAGGCGGCGGATTTATTCATTTGGCTTTCCGATTATGAAGGTTTCGGCTTGCAGGTGATTGAGGCGCAGGCCTCGTCCGTGCCGGTTGTTACGACACGCCAAGGGTCGCTCAAGGAAATTGCCGGAGAAGCGGCTATTTTTGTTGAAAATCCCGCTAGCGTGTCCGAAATCGCTTCGGCAATATATTCCGGCTTAACCGACGAAATCCTGCGGAAGAATCTGATTGAATCGGGCCTGCAAAACGTAAAAAGGTTTGATTGGGAACAATGCGCCGCCGAAACATTGGCGCGTTTGCGGTTCTAATTTCAGGGTATATAATACTATTATGCAGCAACTTATCGGACTTACAATTCAAACGGCCGGCGAAATAATGGTCGCCTTAACGGTGATTATGGTTCACTATCACGTGCTTAAAGAACATAAAGTTGACGAGGATGTTTTTAGAACAATGAAGAAAGAGCAAAAGCTTGCTATTTTGGGGATTGCTTGCATCGGGCTCGGATATGCTTTGCAGGTTTATCCCTTGTTTTAATATGCTAAATGCGGGAATGGAAGAGGCTGTAAAGAAATTGCCAAAATATTTACAGCCGCTATACATCGTTTTTTCTTTTGAGGTTTTGATTGTGCTTTTGACGGCGCTTGATTTTTTGCCGCGCTGGTTTGCCTGGCCGCTGACCGCGGGACTCGCGGGTTATATAATTTTTGCTTCTTTGGACGACGCTTTGTTTTTGTTCATCGCTTCAATCCCGCTTTTCGTCGCCCTGCCCGTAACGCCCGCGTTTGACTCAATGTCAAATTGGCGGATTTTGCTCGCGGTTTTATTTTTGGCGCTGTTTTTCAAACGGGGGATAAGCCTTGCTCTCGTCAGGCAAAAGTCGGAGTCGTGGCTGAAGGGAATAAAATTAATCGAAAAACACAAGCATTATTTGATGGAATATCTGGCCGGCTTTTTTTTGATTATCGGTGCTTTATCGCTTTTCGCGGCGGTTGACGCCGTCGCCGGAGTCAAGAAGTTGCTCTTTTTAATCAACGCTTTTTTGCTTTTCGTCGTTATAAGAAACGTCGCGAAAACTAAAGAAGCAATTTTAAAAGTCGCGCGGGCATTGTTCGTTGCCGCGGCCGTCGCGCTGTTTGCCGGATACGGCCAGTTTATCTCCATATTTTTCGCTTCGCTTTATGATTTTTGGCAATGGTGGGCAGGAAACGTCATTCCGGTTTTTTACGGCCGGGCGCTCGGAGAACTGCTGGCGGTAAGCAACACATGGTTTTCTTATTACGCCGACCGTCCGCCGTCTTTGCGGCTTTTTTCGGTGTTTCCGGATTCGCATTCTTTCGGCTTATTCATGGTTTTGAGCGTTCCGATTTTATTAACCGTTTTTTACGGCAAAAAGAAATTCGGTTATTACCCAGTTTTGGTATTTTTTCTGTCGGCGGTAATTTTGTCGGGCTCCAGAGGCATCTGGTTAAGCGCGGCCTTGCCGTTCGCCGTCGGCCTTTACCTCTTTTTCAAAAAATCCGACTGGAAAAGCGTGTTAAAGCCGATTTTACTTTCGTTCGCCGCTCTTGTCCTCCTTTTTCCGGTTGTTTCGGTTTTATTAGGCGCGTCTCAGGAAAGCCCTGAAGGCGAATACGTTCCTTCTTCGTTCGCTTTGGCGTTTAAAAGAGCAAAATCAATTTCGGACATTTCCGAAACCTCCAACTTATCTCGGTTGCAGATATGGCAAAAGAGTTTGAAAGCGATATCGCAACGGCCGTTTTTGGGGGTTGGGGTGGGAAATTATCCGCGGGTGCTTGAGCAGGACATTGAAGCGGGGAAAAAAGGCGCCTCGGCTCACAATCTGTATTTGGACGTCGCCTCGGAAGCGGGAATCACGGCCGGTTTGGTTTTAATTTTAATTTTTGTAGAAATGCTCAGGATTTCCCATCAAATTTTAAAACAGTCAAAAGAGCCGGTTTTTTCCGTTTTCGCCGCGTCTTTCGGACTTTACATTTTTTGGGTCTTGGGGTATAATCTTTTTGATGTAGTGCTTTTGAACGATAAAGTGCTGTTATTTTTTACCGCTTCCACGGCAATTTTATTCAGCGTCAAAAATATTTTAGATGAAAGATCTCATGAACAAACTTCAACCATTGGTGTCAATAAATCTCCTGACTTACAACGGCCTGAAATTTCTTGAACCGTGCGTCAATTCGGTTTTGCGGCAGAGCTATCCCAACATAGAATTTTTAATCATAGACAATAATTCAACCGACGGCACCCCCGAAAAAACAGACGAACTTTTAAAATCTTTTTCCGGCAACCTGAAACCTAAAACCTATAAGCTGAAAGCTAACATGGGTTTTTCCGGCGGACACAATTTTGGCATCAAACGGGCCGAAGGAGAATTTATAATCTGCCTTAATCAAGACGCCGTCTTGACTGAAACGTTTGTTGAGCGCGCTTTAAAACCGTTTCATGACTCTGAAGTCGCCGCGGTTCAGGGAAAAGTCATGCGGCTGAAAGAAAAAAAAGGAAACGATTTTGAGTTAAACGGCTTAATTGACAGCGCCGGGTTGGTTATGCTGAAGAACAGAAGAATAATCAGCCGCGGACAGGGAGAAAAAGACAGGGGACAATATGAGCAGGCGCGGGAGATTTTCGGCGTTGACGGCGCGGTTCCGGTTTACCGCAAGTCGGCCTTGGAGGACGTAAAAATCAAGGACGAATATTTTGACGAGGATTTTTTTATGTATAAAGAAGACGTTGACCTCGCCTGGCGCCTGCGGCTTGCCGGCTGGAAAGCGGTTTATGAGCCGAAAGCCGTGGCGCATCATTTCCGCGGCGCCGGAGAGAGCGCGGCAAAAAATTATTTCGCGATAGTCAGGGAACGGCTGAAAATCAATCCTTTCGCGAAATATTACGCTTTTAAAAATCAGCGTTTGATGCAGATAAAAAACGAAACGCCGATCCTGTTTTTGAAGCATTTGCCGAGAATTTTAATCAAAGAAGTCGGTTCATGGTTTTACGTTCTGGCGTTTGAAAAATATTCGCTAAAAGCGATTTATCGGCTATTCAAAGAAACGCCGAACGCCTTGGAAAAGCGAAAAATCATCATGGCGAAAAGAAAAGTGACCGAAAAAGAATTGGAAGCATGGTTTGAATAAAACAAAGAATATGGAAGAAAAATTGCAAGAAGAGCAGGCGATAAAATATCTTGAGAATAAACTTGGAAATAAACCGCGCAAACGGTGGCTCTATTTGATTTCGGCCGTTTTACTGGCGGTTTTCCTGTTTTTCACGTTTAAAAGCGGCGCGAATTTTCAAATTTTTGGCGATGAATCGCTTTTTGCCAGAACAATGAGTTTCTTCGGCATGAGCCGGGCGGAAGAAAAAAAGACCGTTGATGTCGTTGTTTTCGGTCTGCGAGGCAAAAACGACGTGAACGGCGGCCTTTTGACCGATACCATTATGCTTCTCAGATACGATAAAGAAAAAAAACGCGTCGCGCTTATTTCTATCCCCCGCGACCTTTATGTTGAAATGCCCGGTTTCGGAAAAAAGGAAAAAATAAATTTCGCTTATGAATTGGGCGAGAAGCGGGGGAAAGGCGAAGGGTTAAAGTACGCGAAGGAGGTCGTCGGAGATATTTGCGGCCTGAATGCCGATTACGCCATCGCGGTTGATTTCGCAGCTTTTGAAAAAGTCATTGATCAATTGGGCGGGATTGACATTACGCTTGAGAAAAATTTCTCCGAACCGAACCAATGGGGCGGAATGATTTTTTATCTGCCGAAAGGCAACAATCATTTAAGCGGCGAAAAAGCGCTTTATTACGTTCGGTCAAGATTTTCTACGAACGATTTTGACAGGGCGCGCCGCCAGCAGGACGTTTTGACGGCGGTCAAAGACAAGGCGTTGACTCTCGGAATTTTGAGCAACCCTTTCAGGGTATACGGTGTGGCGAAAACATTGGCGGAACACGTTCAAACGGATTTCGGCATCAATGAAACGATTGACATGATAACGATAGTCAAAGAAACGCGCGGAAGCGTTCCGATTAGGAAAGTTTTCGATATCTCAAAAGACGGCTTGCTTGACTCCTCCTACGTAAACGGCAGTTACATACTCTTGCCGAAAAATAACGATTTTGATTCGCTGAAAAACGCCTGTCAAAATGTTTTTGAGAATTAATATGCCCAAACCGAAGTTATCAATTATCATCACTCATCATAAAACGCCGGCTTTGTTGAAGCTGTGCGTTAAATCAATCATTCGGACTTTGAAAGACGAAAGTTACGAAATCATCGTCGTTGACAGCGAGTCCGAAACGGAGACCGAAGAAATGATTTCGGAAAATTTTCCCGCGGTCGTTTTCATCCCTTTTGAGCAAAACGTCGGCTACGCGAAATTGGTCAACGCCGGCATCCGCGAATCGCACGGCGATTTTTTGCTCGTTTTAAATTCGGACATCGTGATTTTGGAAAATTCCGTTGAGCGGCTTTTGGAATCAATGCGAAGCAATCCGGAGATTGGCGTTTCGGGGCCGCGCCTTTTGAACGTGAATGGTTCGCCCCAGGATTCTTGCTTTCGTTTCTATACGCCCAAAACCATCGTCTTCCGCCGGACGTTTTTGAGGCGCTTCGGCTTCGCCCGGAAAGCGCTCGAAATATTCGTGATGAAGGATTTAATCGCTGACGACAGGCCGATTGAAGCCGATTGGCTCATGGGTTCGGCGATGCTGATAAGGCGCTCGGCTCTGAAAAAAGTCGGGCCGTTGGATGAAAATTTTTTCATGTATTTTGAAGATGTTGACTGGTGCCGCCGGTTCTGGGAAAATGGATATAAGGTCGTCTATTTCCCGCAAAGTAAGATGGTCCATTACCATCAGAAAGCCAGCCGGAAAAAAGGAGGCATTCTGGACGTTTTTATCAACAAATTCACCAGAACCCACATTCGCAGTGCTTTCCTGTATTTTTCAAAACACGGCTGGCGGCAGTATTCGCATTAAGGCAGCCCAAATTCATGTTTTCTCCAAAAAAATACATTCTCCTGGCGGTTTTGCTTGTCGCGATTTTCGGGCTCGGAGTCGTCATCGGCCAGCTCGGTATTTTGCCGTTCAAAATTATTCCGGTTGGGATTCCGGGCGTCCGATTCCAAGAAGAGCCGCCGGAAACGTTTCAAATCATAAATAAGGAATCGGGAAAACCGAAAGAAATCGACTTCAGCCGTTTTTGGGATGTTTGGCAAAAAGTCGAAGAAACTTACGCGACAAGAAAACACCTTGATTCCCAAAAGATGGTTTACGGAGCGATCGCCGGGATGGTAAAATCATTAGACGATCCTTATACCGTCTTTTTTGAACCGCAGGAGGCTAAGAGATTTGAAGACGACAGTAAAGGAAGTTTTGAAGGAATCGGAGCCGAAATCGGAATCAAAAAAGGCGTTTTAACCGTAATTGCCCCGCTGGAAGAAACGCCGGCCAAAAGAGCCGGGTTAATGGCCGGGGACAAGATTTTGAAAATTGCCGACACGATAACGGCGGATTTGACGATTGAAGAGGCTGTCCGTTTGATTCGCGGAACAAAGGGAACCGAGGTTGTTTTAACGGTCAGCCGGGACGCCTGGACTGAGACGAAGGAAATAAAAATCGTCAGAGACGTGATAAAGGTTCCCATTCTGAAACTTGAGTTTAAGGGTGACTTAGCTTATTTGCGGCTGTATCAATTCACCGAAAATTCATCGGAAGAATTTACCAAAGCGGCCGGGACGATTTTGGCGTCGCCGGCGAAAGGAATCGTTTTGGACCTGCGCAATAATCCGGGCGGCTATTTGGACAAAGCGGTTGACATCGCTGGCTGGTTTTTGGCTCAAGGCCAAGTCGTGGCGATGGAGGACTTCGGCAACGGGCAGAAAGAAACTTTTTATTCGGCCGGCCCGGCCAAGTTGGCCGAATATAAAACCGTGATTTTGGTTAACCAGGGATCGGCTTCGGCTTCGGAGATTCTGGCCGGCGCTTTAAAAGAAAATCGCGGCTTAAAATTGATCGGAGAAAAGACATACGGTAAGGGATCGGTTCAGCAATTGTTCGATTTCAATGACGGTTCTTCTTTAAAGGTGACGGTGGCCAAGTGGCTGACGCCCAACGGCAGGTCAATCAGCGACGAAGGGCTTGAGGCGGACGTTAAAGTTGAGCTGAAAGCCGAAGATTTGGAAAAAAATCTTGACCCGCAATTGGATAAAGCGATTGAATTATTAAAAGAACAAATAACCAATAATAAATAGCCAATAACAAAAATGAAGAAGAGAATTACAATTATTATTTACGGCCTCGTTCAGGGAGTTTTTTTCAGAGTTGAAGCCAAAGAAAAAGCCAAGCTCCTCGGTTTGGTCGGCTGGGCCGGGAACGAGGACGGCAGCGTAAAAATCGTGGCCGAAGGGGAGGAGGGCGCGCTGAATCAGCTTTTGGAATGGTGCAGAAAAGGACCGGCTGGCGCGCGGATTGACAAGGTCGAGGTGAATTGGCAGGAAGCAACGCAAGAATTTGAAAGATTCCGCATAGTTTAATGACAAAACCATAGATATGAAAGTTATATTGTTAAAAGACATATCCGGCGTTGGAAAAGCCGGCGACGTTAAAGAGGTGAACGACGGTTACGCCCGAAATTTTCTTTTGCCGAACGCCTTGGCTAAAATTGCCGCGTCTCAAGCGGTGCGCGAAATGGAAAATCAGAAAGAGGCAAAAATAAAAAAAACCGAAGCGGAATTGAAAACCGCTCAGGAATTGGCCGGCAAATTTGACGGAGTTGAAATTAAATTGTCCGCGAAAGCGGGGGATGGCAATCAGATTTTCGGCTCAATCAACGCGCAAAAAATCGCCGACACACTAAACAAGAAAGGGCATAAGGCGCAAAAAAGCCAGATCAAGCTGTTCAGTCCGATCAAAACGCTCGGCGAACATGACGTAACCGTTGAATTCGGCCACGGCCTTGAAGCGAAAATTAAAGTAATCGTTGAAAAAGAACCCCGCCCATGAAAAAGGGCGGGGTTTGTGCTTATTGCCGTCTTTTTGTTACTTCACTGTTTCTCTATCACGTTTACAACTTTCACGAGGCGTCTGGAGCCGTCAAAGGATTTATGCGTTTTGGTGGCGAATTTCACGAGCCCGCTTTTAACGGCGTATAAAGTGTCGTCGCCGCCTCGCCGGACGTTTTTGCCGGGATAAAATTTTGTTCCTCTTTGGCGAATCAAAATACTGCCGGGCTGAGCCGGTTGTCCGTCAAATAATTTCACTCCAAGTCGTTTTGATTCCGATTCGCGGCCTAAACGAGTCGAGCCGCCTGCTTTAGTATGCGCCATAATGTTACGAAATTACGAATTTATACGAATATACGAATTATGATACCAGAGCATTTCCAAAAGGTCAAGAATTTCGCGGTTGAATATCAGGATCGGATAGTCCTGATAATTGGCATTGTTTTAATCGCCCTTATCAGCTTTGGATTGGGGTTGCTTTATAATCGCGAGATTTCAAAAGAACCAATTATAATCGAAGAATCGGCTGAAAATGCGAATCATGAATCAAGAATCATGAATTATGACTCTGGCGGTAATTCTTCCTTAAATTCTACCGCCTCTGCGACAAATACTTCAACGCAAACGCAAACCGAAGTCGTCGTCGCTTCGCGTAACGGAACAAAATATCATCTGACGTCCTGTTCCGGCGCCAAGCAAATCAAACCGGAAAATAAGATTACTTTTTCATCCTTCAAGGAAGCCGAAGCGGCCGGCTACGAACCGGCAAGCAATTGTCCCGGACTTAAAGTTCCCTGAACTCGCAGATTTCTTTGAAATCGCAATAACGGCATTTAAAAGGGTCGGGCGCGGGAGCGAAGCCGCCCTTTTTTATTTGCCCGATTTGTTCAAGTATTTCTTTTTCCAGTTTTTGAAAATCTTTTTCATTTCCCGTGAAAGAAATTTTTGAAGCGTTTTCCAGATAATAATAAGTGAGCTTGCTCACGGGTTTTTTAAGGATTTCCTGTGCCGCTTTTTGGTAAAGCAGCAGTTGATTTTTATCAATGCCTTTTTTCGCGTCGGCCGGTTTTCCGGTTTTATAATCAATTATCTCAAACGAACCGTCAGGCAAAACGTCAATCCGGTCAATTTTTCCGGTAATCGGATAAATTTCGCCGGAATCGGGATCGGAAATTTTCCATTTAAAACCCCGTTCAATGTATCTGACTCGCGGCCAGTTTTCTTTGTCCGCTTCATAAAATTCTTTGAGCATTTTTTTGCCGTTTTCTTTGTATTCGTTTTGCCGCTCTTTGCTTTCGTACCACTCGTCAATCCAGGATTGTTCGTAAAATTTCAGTAATTCGTCCAAAGAGGGGGTCGCGGCCGGATTGCTTTTTTGGGAGCCGTTGAAAAGTTCGGTCTGCGTTTTGTTTGCTTGTTCCAAAATCAGCTGAAAGAATTTTTGCAAAGCGGCGTGCACTGATTTGCCGAAACTGAATGAAGCTCTGCCTTTTACCGGTATTTTCAAGACGTGCGCGAAACGGTATTGCCACGGGCACGTCTCAAGCGCCTTGAACTGACTGAAGCTGAATTCCGAAGGAATGATAAATGATTGTTTTTCCGCCTTTTCGCGCGCCGGCGGTTTTTCTTTCATTCGCTCTTCAAACGCTTCCCGCGCGCCTTTTTTCTTTTCCGCTGACGGCTCTTCCTTTACAAATCCGATTTCGCTCAAAAAGCGCGAGGGTTTCTTTTTCCGCGCGCCGCCGTAGTCCTCGGCGGAGGTCAGGAAAAGGCCTTTTTTCGCCCGGGTGCAGGCGACATAAAAAAGCCGGCGTTCTTCCTCAAGATGGATGTCGCCTTCGGGAATGATTTCTTTGATAAGGGGCTTCGGCAATTCTATCTGTTCTTTTCTTTCTATAGTCGGGAATCTTCGGTCAACCAGATTGACGACAAAAATATAAGAAAATTCGAGTCCTTTCGCGCCGTGAACCGTTAGCACTTTAACGGTCTCGGGTCCGGCTTCAATATCGGTTTCAAGCCCGCCTTCGTCGCCGGCCTCAATGATTAAATCCATCCTTTTAATAAAAGTTCTCAAAGATTTGTCCGGGCTTTGGCGTTCAAAATGCTCTATTTTTTTGTAAAATTGATTGAGATAATTCAAAGCGTCGGCCTGCGATTTTTCGGATATCGCGCGGATGACGTGTTTCAGATAACCCAGGTCCTCCAAAAACGCGTAAACCACCGCGCCGACGTTTTTTTCTTTGGCGATAATCGAGTGTTTGTCCACACGGTCGAGAAGGAATTCGATTTTTTCCAGAAGCTCGGACCGCGTTTTCGCGTCCCCGGCGGCCTTTTTAAGCGTTTCATACAGCGACCACGACTTCACGCGGCTAAGATGCGTCATTTCAACGATCTCGCCCGGAGAAAAATTCAGGCAGGGGAGGTTCAAAACGCGGTATAAACTCGCGCTTTCATGATAATTATCAAGCAGCCGCAGATAAGCCAGGATGTCCAGAACAATCGGCTTGGCGTAAAGGCCTCGCGAGGCGACGAATTGATATGGGACTCCGCGGCGTTCAAGTTCCGCCAGAAACGGCTCGGCGGAATTATTCGCCCGGACCAAGATTGCGAAGTCATCCCATGTCAGCCGTTTTTTCTCCTGAAGTTCAACGATTTTTTCAACGACGTTTCTTGCCTCTTCGATGTCGGTTTTCGCCGCGACATGTTCAATGACCGCCGGTTCGGAATGGGGCGCGATTAGACGCTTGCTGAGTTTTGTTTTTAACGGCGAGCCGGTCGAACCGTGAGCAAGCTGATATTCCAGGCGGTTCGGATCATTGAGCCGGATGAATTTATAGGTCAGGTCAAGCAGATTCTGCGGCGAACGATAGTTGTTCACGAGCATTATTTCTTTTGCCTGAGGGTAATCCTTTTTAAATTCAAGCACGTTGCTTACCGACGCGCCGCGGAATTTATAAATGCTCTGGTCGTCGTCCGCCACGACCATCACGTTATTTTTCGGCGCCGCGAGCAATTTAATCAATTCATACTGCGCCCAGTTGGTATCTTGAAATTCGTCCACCAAAATGTATTTATACCGCCGGCGATGGTATTCCAGAATTTTCGGCCGTTGGCGAAAGAGCCGCAAAGCATAATTGATTAAATCGCCGAAATCAAGAGAATTATTATCCAGCAATAATTTTTGATACACATGATAGGCGCCCGCGACTTCCTCAAGCCGTTTTACCTCGTTTTCAACGTCTCCGTCTTCCGGACTCGCGTCTTTGTTCAATTTCAATTCTTGAACGTATTTTAAATAATCCTCCGGCCAGACCTCCTCGTCCTTTGCCCGGCCAAAATGCTTGATCAGCGCGTGAATGAATTTTGTCGGGTTGCCGAGCGGCCGATAATAATCAAGATTGAATTTATTAAGATTTTCTCTGACCAGAAGCCATCCGTCCGTTCCGCTGAGCACCTTAAAATCGGTTGAAAGCCCGATCTCAATCCCGTGCTCGCGCAAAATCTTGTCGCAGAAGGCGTGAAAAGTGGAGATTTCAAGGTTTAAATAAGAGTAGGGAAGCAGACGGTCCACCCGTTCTTCCATTTCCTGCGCCGCCTTGTCCGTAAATGTTACGGCCAAAATCTCCTCGGGTTTCGCCTTTCCGGTCTCAATCAGCCAGCCGATTCTTTTTGTTATCACCGTAGTTTTTCCGGTTCCGGCTCCGGCCACTATCAGCGCCGGCCCTTCTTCCAGCGTCACCGCTTCTTTTTGTTCATTGTTCAGCGATTGCAACAATTCCATACCGTTTATTTTAAAACGGATTGATGAATTTGACAAACAAATCTTGCAATTTGATTAAATTATTAAAATATGTTATGGTGCAGAAAAGATTTTTAACAAATAACAAAAAAGGAGAGCGCGATGAAAAAAATTGCCGCGGCAGTAATGATTTTTCTGATTTTTTTGGGCGCCGCGAGCTGGGCGAAGGCGTCCGGGCAAGCAACGGAAAAAAGCGACGAAGAACTCCTTAAAGAAACCGTTTTGCTTTCGCAGACGGTGAAGGAATTTGAAAAAACGCTTGGAATAGAACCGAGCGAAGCGCTTTCT
>Ga0155786_142_pt1 | contig 53701 bp, 49 predicted proteins | sample RifCSPlowO2_01_FD_107440 | JGI IMG/M metagenome (GOLD analysis project Ga0155786, IMG submission 107440) | Candidatus Azambacteria bacterium RIFCSPLOWO2_01_FULL_46_26 | reverse complement strand
ATAATGTTGGAAACATTTGTCGTAGTGCTGGACATCTCGTTGCTTATTGTCGCGGCCTTGGGCGCGATTACGGCGTCGAGTGCGGAGACGAGGAATGAAAAAGGGTGGTGGCTGGTGGTGTTTGGTCTTTTTATATTGGGGCTTGGCCACGTAACGGAAACATTGTTTGGGGAAGTCTTTCATATATCCTATGAACTGAATGAAGTACAGCATCGGCTCTGGGTTTTGGGCGGGTTTGTGATTATTGTTTCCGGAATTTCTTTTATTCGCCGCTCGCGAACGGCGGAGGAAACAAATGAGGGCGCGAAAGAAGAAAGCGCGAAGGAAAATAAAATTTCTTCCGGCAAAGCCGAGCTTAGCTCTGTCGGCAGGCAATTCATCAAATTCGTTAATTCTTTTTCAAATTTTACGTTTTAGCTTATAGCGTATAGATTTTCTGTCGCATGCGGTTAAACCTCGCCAATAAAATTTCACTTTTTTTGATTGCCTTTATCGCGGCAGTCGGCGTTGCTTTGTTTTTCACTACCAACCGGATGATAGAGAACAATCTGATTATGTTCCTTAAAATTCAGCAGGAAACGCATGTCGTGGGACACGCGCTTCATGAAACAACGCATGAGAACTGGCTCAATCCAAAGACCGTCTCGGCAAAAGAAAAATTTAACGACTTGGTTGAGGAGGTCCTGTTTTTTCCGGACACTTTGCGAATTAAAATTTGGAGTCCGGAGCTTGAAGTGCTTTTTACAGACCCCGGAGCGGAAGGGCTTATGGGTAAGCGATTTCCGGAAAATGAATCGGTCAAACGGGCGTTCCAAACAGGACAGACGGGTTTTGAGAGAGAGGAGGCGGAAGAGTTTGCCGGAAAACCCGAACATATATACGATCTTGGACTGGGAGAAGTTTTTGAGATTTATGTTCCGATAATGTTTCCCGGCCAAAATAAGCCGGTCGGAGTGGTTGAGATTTATCAAAGCGCGCGAATTTTTAATCTGCTCTTTGCCGACACGGCGAGATTTTTCATTTTGATTTTGGCCGCCGAATTCCTGATTTTATTTTTCGTTTTTGCCGTGATATTGCAATATCTTGTTCATCGTCCTCTGGCTTCGCTCGGCGAGGGCGCCGGAAAGATTGCCAAAGGGGATTTTGATTTTGAGATTAAGCCGTCCGCGAAAGACGAAATCGGACATCTGGCGGAGAACCTTGATTTTATGCGTCGGGCCTTGAAGCAAAAGGGCGAAAGCGAGGAATCCTATCGGCTCTTGCTTTTAAACGCCTTGCAGGACGCGGAGCAGGAGAAAAAAAATACCCTGCGCGAAAAATCAAAAACCGAAACTATTTTGACCAACATTAACGACGCGGTTGTTCTTACGGACACGGAGGGCGTTGTCGTTGCCGTGAACAAAATGTTTGAAAAGGTTTTTAAGCCGGCGGCCAAAGAAATAATAAATCGGCCATTCGACGCGTTTATTGAGTTGATAAAAAATTCTTTCGCTCAGGCCGCGGCGAATTTGCCCGCCAAAAATAGCGGGGGGGCGAACCAGCCGCCGGAGAATTCCGCGGATAAAAAAAATAATAGCGCGCCGGAGGCGCTGGAAAATTGGTTCAGAAAGGCGTTTTCAAGTTATGCCATACTTGAAAAAGAATTGACCTTGAATCGTCCTTTAACCGAGTATGGTATTGTCGCGGGTACGGCAAAACCGACTTTTAAATTATTTACCACCCCGGCATGGTCAATAGAAATGACGATGATGGGCCGGATTTGGGTATTTTCGGACATGTCCAACCAAAAAGAACTTGAAAAGGCGAGATTGGAATTTGTTTCTTTAACTTCGCACCAGCTCAGAACGCCCTCAAGCGGCATTAAAGCGTTTTTGGAACTTATTTTAGGAGGAGACGCCGGACCTCTTACCGAGACGCAGACAGATTATTTAAACGAAATTTATCAATCAAACGAACGGATGATAGAGCTGGTTGAAGCGCTTTTGAATGTTTCAAAAATAGAAAGCGGCCAGCTGGTTCTTGAGCCGCGGCCGGTTGATTTGATTAAATTAAGCGAGGAAGTAATTGAAGAAGTAATGCCGCTAATAAAGGAGCGAAAGCAGAAATTTGAGTTTATCAAACCCGCCGAATCGCCGCGAGCGGCCCTTGACGCGAGACTTATTTTTCAGGTCATCAGCAATCTTTTGACAAACGCTTCAAAATACAATTCCGAAGGCGGAAGCATTGTTTTTCAAATTTCAAAAGAAACGAATGAAATTTTGTTCAGGGTTTCCGATAACGGCTGGGGAATCCCAAAACATCAGCAAGATAAAATTTTTACCAAATTCTTCAGGGGAGACAACGTCGTCATGCGCCAAACCGTCGGCTCGGGGCTGGGACTTTATATCGTGAAACAGATCGTCGAGATGAGCGGAGGGAGGGTCTGGTTTGAAAGCGAAGAAAACAAGGGGACGACTTTTTATTTCACATTGCCGTTCGCCCTCCAACCTATAAGCCCTAAAATAAAGAAATAAACATGACTCAATCTTTGGGCAAAATTTTAATTATTGAAGACGACAGATTCGTGCGCAAGGCCTACGAAGCGAAATTGACGCTCGCCGGCTTTGCGGTAATTACCGCCATTGACGGCGGAGAGGCGATTGAGCTGACAAAAACCGAAAAGCCGGACCTTGTTTTGCTTGATTTGATGCTGCCCGTGGTCAGCGGTTTTGAATATTTAAAGGTGATAAAGGAAAATCCGGAAACAAAAGACATACCGATTGTCATCATTTCCAATTTGGGGCAGGACGAAGACGTTAAGCGCGGAATGGATATGGGCGCGGAGACCTATTTCGTCAAGGCGAAAGTTAAAATTGAGGAGATGGTTGAAAGGATAAAAGAGTTAGTAGCGAAACGGGCTTAATTCTTTTGCTTTTCTCAACGCCTCGTCTTTGTCTTTTTGAAATTCCGAGTGTCCTTGTTGAATCAAAAAATCGTAAAGATCAGCCAAAAACGTGTAGTTCCTGGCGTAATGCGGCCTTAGTCGGCCGTATTTTTTTACTTTTTCAATTGTTTCTCGGACTATTTTTTCGCTTTTTTTCGGGTCACGGTCTCTTAAAGTTTTGGCGTACGCGAATTCCCACGGGCTTTGTTTTAAAAGGTAAAAATAATGGTCATACGGCGTTTGCGTCTCGGCGAGTTTTGAAAATTGACCAAATACGCGCTCAGCGTTTCGGGGATAATTAATTTGGATTAAACTGACGAGGCGATTGACTTCGGAATTTGTCCAAAACGGACGAAGAGAGGCAAAAAAAATGAGTTTTGAGAAGAGGAGAATGATTATCAACATGCTGATTGTTTTAAAGATAAAAATAATAAAAGGTTTATAAATTGTTTGTTGATTGTCATTCTGAGGTCGCGGAGCGACCGAAGAATCTTCTTGTTCTGCGAGATTCTTCGCTTCGCTCAGAATGACGGTTTTGGGCGGTGTGGACAAATCAATAACATTAATTGTGTAAGCCAAAAGTAAAAATAAAATGATGTATGTTGACACCGTGTCAAAGTTAAAGAGGTTTTGAACCAGATAGGCAACCCACGCGCTTTGAAGTCCGGTTAATATGATGATTTTAGATTTTAGATTGTAAATGGTAGATTGAGGGTTTGATAAAAGTCGCCGTTTCTTCAGAGAGAGTTTATAAAAAGTAGCGGCAAAAATCGCAAGATAGGCAACGAGTCCGACAATGCCCGAAGTGACGCCGATGTCAAAAATAAAATTATGAGCGCGGTCAAACCATGTTTCGGTTTTGCCCCATTTTTCCAGTTCCGGGTTGAAATGTTTGTCAAAACCGATTGAAAAATTTTCCGGTCCCCAGCCAAGAAGCGGTTTTTCTTTAAACGCGTTCCAGGAGATTTGCCACGCAAGAAGCCGGGTTTGGGTGGTGTGTTCGCTTAAAGAAATCGTCGTCAATCGCCTGATGATATTGTCTTCCGGGGCCGAGAAATTGCCGGATTCGTTTGTTTTCGCGAAATAAAAAAAACCGGCAAGCGCGAGAATGAGAAAGACGGCTGCCAATTTTGGAATATGTCTTTTCGCGAAGCCAAGCTCGGCTTTTGTCGGATACAAAAAAAGAAATAAAAGCGCGCCAGCGATCAAGCCGAGAAACGCTCCGCGGGAAGCGCTTGAGATAATCGCGGTTCCCTGAATAATCGCGGCCGAGAAATAGAACGCCGCCTCGCGTTTTTTTTCTGAGCGAAGCGCGAAAGCAAAAGTGGGGAATATCAAAAGCAAAAGATAGGCGGCCAAAAAATTGGCATTGCCGATGGTTGAGGCCGAGCGCTCGTAATAGTTAAGAAAGGGGATGCCGAAAAAATTGAATTTTTGTTCAACGGCAATCGCGGCAATGAAGACGCTGACGGCAATCGCGCAATTCCAGAGCTTTCGCCGTTTTTTTTCGTCGTCAAAAAAAATTAAGGCAAGGAAAAACAGCAGACCGTAGTGGATCAAAGAAAAAACTCCGCCTCCGCGTTCCGGCTCGCCCCAGAAAGCAAGATAAGGATTTTGAGCAAAGACGGCCGCGGCAATCACAGTGGCGAAATAACCAAGAAGCGCGATTTCAAGCGCGCCGAATCGAATTTTCTTCCACGGGAGCCAATTTGAATCAATGACGAGCAGGATTAAATAAAGAACCACAGCGGCTTCAATGATGATTTTGAGAAGAGTCGTTTTAGCGAACTCCAGAGGAAAGAAATAAACATAGCCGCCGGCGAGGGGGACAAAAACGGCCAATATAACAGCGGCGCGTATTAATTTGAGCAAAATTTTTTCCATAGTCAGAGATCCCTCGTCCGCCAGCCGGCGGACTCGGGATCAAGGTTTTCTTCCCCCGCCAAGGCGGGGAGAAAGCCCTTGTGAGATCCCTCGCTTCGCTCGGGATCAAGGTTTTGTAACCCCGCTAAGCGGGGACAAAGCCCTTGAGTTATCCACAGCCCTCCCAAAAAAAACTTTCCAAGGCGGGGTGATGGTGGTATAATTAAAAATAAAGCCGAAAGGCGATAAAAAGTCGAAAAATAAAAATAAAGTTTAAAAAGGTCGAATAATTCAACCTAAGTAACATAATAACATGCGAAATTTAAATTTAACAATCGCAAAGAGAACCAAAGGTTTTACTTTGCTTGAGCTTTTGATAGTTATCGCGATACTCGCGATTTTGGCAACCGTCGTGGTGCTGGTCTTAAACCCGGCCGAAACCCTGAAGAAGACCCGCGATTCCCAGCGGCTTTCGGACATGAACACCTTGCGGGCGGCCATTGCTTTGTACGTTACCCAGATAGGCCAACCGAAATTGGACGGAACCGCCTTCAGCGACACAAATTGTCTTGATAGGTTTGACGGTAATACGCCGGATTTCGGCGAACCGCTTAACGGAGCGGCTTCCAATTTGAGAAAGATTTGGGTGAGTTTGCCTGATTCCAGCGATATCACGGATACCAGCATTAGCACGAACATGGCAAATCTTGCATCTGCTGACTTCAATCAAATCGTAGTCGCGGACTTGTATAAGACCAACGGAAACGGCTGGATTCCGGTTCAGTTTAATGCCATTCAAGGCGGACCTCCGATTGCCAATTTGCCGGTTGATCCGACAAACGCGGTGACCGATCTTGCTTCGGTTGCCAACGAAGACCTTATTTATCGCTACTCCTGCCGTTCAAGCAGGGCCGCGAGCAATTCCACGACTTTTGAGCTTAACGCCAGAATGGAGTCCGACGACTTCAAACCGGGCGGCGCTTCCGACAAAGCGGCTAAAGACGGAGGAAACAACTCAAATCTGTATGAGGTCGGCACAGACCTGTCAATTCTGCCGGGCACCGACGGATTCTAATGTTTTTAGGCCTTAAACACAAAAAGCCCCTTGAGGGGCTTTTTGTTTTGCGCGGGATTTGGTATAATAAATAATGCGATACCAATATACGAATGCATACTAATGATACAAATAGATACAAATAAAAAGGTAGTTCAAAATTCAAAAAAGGGATTCACGTTGTTGGAGCTTTTGATAACCATCGCCATTTTGGCGATATTGATATCAATGGTCGTTTTTTTGCTGAACCCGGCCGAGATTTTGAGAAAGAGCCGCGACGCCCAGCGGCTTTCGGACATGACGACATTGCGGGCCGCTCTCGGTTTGTATGTTGTTTCAACGAATCAGCCGAAACTTGACAACGCGGTTAATTCGGACACTTATTGCGCCGGCGGAACCGGAAGCGATTTAATTTGGGTAAGTTATCCTTCGGATAGCCCGGGGGCCGTCATAACCGACCTGCCGCCAGTCGGTTCGGCCTTCGTCGCTTTTAAACAGGTTTCAAACACCGACATTTACAAAGTTGACGGCAGCGGCTGGATTCCGACTCCTTTGGATTCAATCAAGGGCGGCGCGCCTATTTCCAATTTGCCGGTTGATCCGGTCAATAGAGTTAACTCCGTCAGCAATATCACGAATCTTGATTTAATTTACCGTTATGCCTGCCGAACCGGTTTGGCGTCAACAAAGCCGCATACGTTTGAAATCAACGGCCGGCTGGAATCCGAGTTTTACGGCGAAAGCGGCGAAGACGACAAGGCCGCGAAAGACGGAGGAAACAACGCGAAATTGTTTGAAGTGGGAAGCAATTTGACGATTTTGCCGGACACGAATGACTTTTAAATCGCATGCTCGCCGTTTTATACAACAATCTTTCGATAATTTCACTGGTTTTATACGCCCTGATTCTGCTCATCGCCGGCTGGTTTTTTTATTCCAAACGGCTCTCGGTCAAATTGGCTCAAATTTTTGTCTTGCTGGTCATCGTCTTTCTTTTTTTTCAAGCCGGTTTTTTGACTTTTTTGCAGTATTTTTCTTTTAAGTCCACTCCGCCGGGAATGTATCTGCTGCCGCCGTATCAGCCAATCACTTATTTCCTCTCCTATGTCTGGCTTCATTTTTGGGCAGGCCCGGTCGCGGCCGTCGGATTTTCGCTGGTTTCCGGTTTCGCGGCTTGGGTTTTAAACTATTTGAGGGGCGAGCGTTTTTTTGAAAAAGAAGAAATATTTTTGCTGGCACTCGCGGGTTTGACTTCCGGCTGGCCGAATTTTTTGATGTATCTTGGACTCGCGATTATTCTGATGATTTTGGTCAATTTCGGAAATCTGATTATTTATCGGGATTCCCAATACCGCTTGCCTTCGGGATTGTTCATTATCGTCGCGGCGCTGATAATTCTGATTTTCGGCGATTATCTCGCGCCTTATCTTGGGATAGGGCAGTTTAAGATTTAAAGTTTTGAGCATGCATTTACCCGAACAAAAATTAAAACAAATTCTTCTTGAATCCGGCCTTATAAGCGAGGAGACATTTGAGAATGCCAAGACCGAAGCGGCGCGTTCCGGTCAGACCATAATCAATATTCTCATCGGCAGAGGAGAGATGACCGAGGAATATTTTGCCGAACTTTTGTCCCAGTATCTTAACGTGCCGCTCGCGAATTTGAAAGAACGGACTCCTGACCCGAAAAATTTGGCGCTTTTGCCGGAATCGCTGGCCAAGGAGAAAAGAGTCGTTGTTTTTGAAAAAGAGCCCGGTTTGACAAGGGTGGCAATGGAAGATCCGGCGGATTTGGAAACGATTGAATATTTAAAGCAAAAATTAGGTGGAGAGATTGAGCCGTATCTGGCAACGCCTTCGGATTTAAGGTTTGCCTTCAAGATTTACAAAAAAGACATTGCCAAAGAATTTAAAAAAATTATTGAAGAAAACATCGCCCAGACGCTGACTCAGACAAAAGAAGGGAAAGATCTCGAACGCCTGGCGGAAAATATGCCGGTCATCTCAATGGTGGATAACATTGTCGAGTACGCGACGATTTCAAACGCCTCGGATATTTTTTTTGAACGGTCGGCGGAAGGGGTCACGGTGCGCTATCGCATAGACGGGATTCTGAGGGACATCGTTGCCATGCCGAAAGAAGTCCACCCGGGGATTATCGCCCGAATTAAAATTTTAGCCGCGTTGAAAATTGACGAACACAGGGCGCCCCAGGACGGGAGGTTTAAGTTCAAGGCCGAAGAGCAGCCGGTTGACATCCGCGTTTCCATAATGCCGACGTTTTACGGCGAAAAAGCCGTTATGCGTCTTTTAAGAAGTTCGGCGCGGCCGCTGAATTTGACGGATCTTGGGATATTGAGCGAAACAAAAGCGATTATTGAAGAAAATATAACAAAAACGCACGGCATGATTCTGGTGACCGGGCCGACCGGAAGCGGAAAAACAACGACGCTTTACGCCCTGCTGCAAATTCTCAACAAGCCGGAAGTGAGCATTTCCACGATTGAAGACCCGATTGAATACGACATTCAGGGCATCAGCCAGACGCAGGTTAATCCAAGGGCAAATATTACTTTCGCGAACGGTTTACGTTCTTTGATGAGGCAAAATCCGGACATTATTATGGTCGGAGAAATCCGCGATAATGAAACGGCGGACATAGCCATTAATTCGGCCCTGACCGGACATCTCATGCTTTCAACCCTGCACACCAACGACGCGATTTCCGCCATACCGAGATTTTTGGATTTGGGAATTCCGGCGTTTCTTATTTCCTCAACCCTTAACGTTATCATTGCCCAGCGATTGGTCAGAAAAAATTGCATTCATTGCGTTCGTTCGATTGAGACGCCGGCGGAGGTGAAAAAAGAAATTGAAAAGCAATTGAGGAGCGTCTATGGGGAGGGAAAAATTAAAAGAGTCATCCCGGCGATTATTTTTCAGGGCGCCGGTTGCGACGTGTGCGGACACACGGGATATTCCGGACAGATCGGAATTTTTGAGGCGTTGAACGTTTCGCCGCGCATCAGGGATTTAATTAACAAAGGACTAACGGCGTCGGAATTGAAAAAGATAGCCATGGAGGAAGGAATGATTTTTATGTTTGAAGACGGTTTGACCAAGGTGGAAAAAGGAGTCACTTCGATTGAAGAAGTGCTTAGAGTGATAAAAGAATAACAAATATCAAATGTTATATTTCTATACCGCCGTTGACGGACGCGGCATAATGAAGGAAGGCGAATACGACGCCTCCAACAAGGAGGCGGTTTTGAACTATCTTTCGCGGCAGGGATTGACGCCGATTTCGGTGAAAGAAAAAAAAGCCGGAGCGGCCGCCGTGAAGAGAGAGATTGTTTTTTTGCAGAGAATCACTCTTTTGGACAAAATTTTTTTTACCAAGCATCTCGCGATAATGCTTAAAGCGGGCGTGGGAGTCATTGAAGCGATGGACATTCTGATTTTTGACACCGAAAAAGCGGTTTTGAAAAAAATTTACGCGAGTATCAAAGCGAACCTTGAAAAAGGCCGGACTCTGTCTTCGGCTCTGGGCGATTTTCCCCGCCATTTTTCCACGCTCTTCATCAGCGTTGTCAGCGCCGGAGAAAAAAGCGGCAATTTGATTGAGGTTCTTGAGCGGTTGAGCGTTCAGATGAAAACCGAGTATGAGCTCAAAAGCCGAATCAGGAGCGCGATGGTTTATCCGGCTATTTTGCTAACGGCCAGTTTCGGCATCGTCGTCCTGCTTTTGACCGTGGTTTTGCCGCGCCTGACCAAGACCTTTCAGGAAACCGGAATAAAACTGCCGGCCATTACCCAGTTTTTGATAGACGCGAGCAATTGGGTTTCCGCTCACGTTACGGTGCTTGGCGTATTTTTCGCCATCCTTGTTGTCTCCTTGATTTTCGCATGGAGAACGATACTCGGGCAAAAATTGCTGACCGAGATTATGTTCAGGGCGCCGATTATCAAAGGTCTGATGAAAAAAATAATTTTCGCGCGCAGTTTGCACACTTTGGCGATTTTGCTAAAAAGTGGCATCCCGATTATTGAGGCTTTGAACATTACGGCTAATTCCATCGGCAACATCAGATACAAAGAAATCTTCATAAAAATCGCCGAGGAAGACGTCGCAAGGGGGATTTCTTTGGGTTCGGCGTTTCGGCATCACGAAAAATTTTTTCCGCGTTTAATCAGCAACATGGTGGGCATCGGCGAAAAGGCCGGAAGTTTGGACCTTATTTTGGACACTCTAAGCGTTTTTTACGACGAAGAGGTTGACGCCACTCTAAAGAACATGGTTACTCTTCTTGAGCCGATATTGCTTTTGATTATGGGATTGATAGTCGCTTTTATCGCGTTGTCGGTAATCCTTCCGATTTACCAAATGTTGGGAGCGATAGGGTAATAGTGCGATACTAATATACCGCGATGCCAATATACGAATTCATACTAATAATACGAATGAAGACCGGTATTTCTTATTCGCATTTATTGGTATAATTCGTATGCATTAGTATATTAGCATCGCGGTATATTGGCATCGCGTAAGCGAAGCGTTTATGCAAAAGGGTTTTTCTTTGCTTGAACTTATTATCGTCGTCGGAATTTTGGCGATCTTGGCCTCTCTTACCACAATGCTTGGGGTCGGTTATTTTCGTTCGGCTTCGCTGGATCAGGGAGCGGGAGAAATAATTCTGCAGTTAAGAAAAGCGCAGGCAAAAGCAATGTCGGGAGAGAACGGCTTGAGATGGGGAATTCATTTCGTTAATCCGGTTTCCGGCGCCCATTATTATCAGCTTTTTTCAACCGCGAGCGATTTCAGCGCGGGTCAAATTCAGGAAATGATTTATCTTGACGAGCGCGTGAATTTCAGCCAGCCGTCCTCCGAAAACACTCTTGATGTCGTGTTTTTAAAAAACACCGGCAAGGTCGCCGCCGATGTTTCAGTCGCGGTTTTTCTGACAAGCGACACGGCGAACATCAGGACGATTACGGTGAGCAGGGAAGGGAGAATCTCGGAATAGAATTTTGGATTTAAAAATTTTTATGTTTCTCAATCACCGCGGACAAATTTTAATAGAGCTTCTTCTTGTCGTCGCCATTACAGCCGTTATCGCGGGTCTCGCGGCTCAAATGATCGGCGTGAGTTTGCGGTCGGTTCAGATAAGCGGCAGGGAAACGATTGCCAAAAATCTGGCGGAAGAAATGATGGAAACCGTTCGGGCGGTCAGCGGCGAGAAGTGGCACAATATTTATTTGTTAAACAAAAGCCAGACAAACACATATTATCCTGTTCACCAAACAACGCCGGTTGATAAGTGGGTGTTACAGGCGGGGCAGGAAAATGTTATAATAGGAGGTGTAACTTACACGCGGTATTTGTATTTTGAAAACGCGTATCGCGACGAAATAACCGAAAAAATTACCCCCTCCGGCACCGGAACTTACGAAGACCCTTCAACCCAAAAAATGGCGGCAATCGTAACTTGGAACGAAGGTTTAATAACTCTAAACGATTATTTCAGCCGCTGGCCTAACGAAACCGCAATTCAGAGCGCTTGGTTCGGCGCCATCGGCGTGGCGGGCCCGGTTACGAACTTCGGCTATGATTTTTTTACCGACGACGCGAATCTGGATTATAACACTCCGCCATGGAGCATTACATTAAGAAGGGAACAATAGTATGTTTACCAAACGAAACCTTATTATTTTTGGATTGTTGTTTGTTTTAATTTTAGTCGCAGTGCTGTATTTCGCCACGCTTGGAGAGAAGCAATACACGATAGAAAAAACTCCGCCGAAGGAATCAATGACGGCAAAGCAGGCGTATGATTTGGCGTCCGCGGAAGCGAAAAAATGGCAGGCGGACGTTCAGCCGGTCTTTTTGAAAACAATCGGCGAGGTGAAGGAAGGAAAGAGCGAAGCGTGGCAGGCGGAGTTTTATTCAAAGAGTTACACGGAGGCGCAAGGCGGTCCCGTGGGCAGTCCGACGAAATATAATTATCTGGTAACGGTAAAAAATAAAAAAATTGAGAATACCGAAATTGCGGAAAGCGGGATATGGGGTTCGGGTTTGCCTTCCGACTGGCGCGACAGTGCGGAAGTCGCCGGCCAATTCTTGGCCTTGCCGAATTTTAAAAACGAGACAATTAAGGAAATGAATTTATATTACGACCGCGCGTTTCAAAAATGGTTCTGGGCTGTCAGGACGGAGAAGGGAGTGACGGGTTTTGAGATAAGATAAGCGCCATGACAAAAATAATAAAAAAACACAAATTTCCATTCGTTATAACATTGGCGATTCTTGTCGCGGCGGCCGGCGCGGTATTTTATTTTTCCGGCGTCCAAAAAGCCCGGGGCGCGGTTCAGACCCTGCTTTTGAGCAACGACTTGTCTTTCAGTATTCCGCCGCTCCAATCGTTCAGCTTTGATGAGACGAACGCCACGCCTTCAACCGACACGACCACCGACATCAATACCGGAAATACCAATACCGGAAGATATTTTATTATCACCCCCGGACAAATAAACAGCACGCCTTTCGGAACCGCTCTGCCGACAAACATAACGACCGCCGGTTTCCGCAGTTCCACCTTGTTAAAGGGCGGCTACAACAACGGCAACTGGACTTTTAAGGTAAAATTAAGAAACAGGGCCGCGTACGCCCATTCCGGCAAAGTTTATGTCCGGCTCTGGAAAGCGGTGAACGCGGACATGACTTCGCCGACCGCCGTCACGGACTGGTTCGCGAGCCCGAACACGATTAACTTTTCCGCGACATCCGGAGAAATCAAAACAGATGTTTTTACTTATAATCCCGGTGGACCCAATCTAAACAATGAATGGTTTTATGTTGAGTATGTTTGGTATATCAGCGCCAAGGCGAACAATTCCGCCGCCGGGTTTCAATTCGTTGTTGACGAGTCAAGCGGCGAAGAGGCGGTTTTGACGACCAGTTGGACATCAACCGTTAATCCTGACGCGACTTCTTACACCAATGACACCAATCCGGCGATGAACAATTTGGGCGGTAAAATCGGAGATCAAATTACAATTACGGGAAACAGTTTTAGAAATAATGTTTGCACCGGCTCCGATTATAAAGTTTCAATCCAGACCTTTGATATTCCCTGCGACAATATTATATCGTGGCAAAATACAAGTATTGTGTTTACGATTCCCGCCACTATTAATGTGTACGGCGGGGTGGGAGCCCTTGTGGTTTTTGCCGCTGGAACTTCCGATCCCACGCCGCTGGATTTTTACGTGTATCCAACCGCGGGGGCTTTGCAAAGTCCTCCCGGCGTCCCTTGCGCGAATTGCGCCAGAGAATACAGCGCCGGCGATACCGACGGGGTAATTACGCTAACCGGCACGGCATTCGGATTAGGCGGCACAGTAACAATTTTGAACCAGCCGGCAACCGTAAACAGTTACAGCGATACCGCGATTGAAGTCCGCGTGCCAACCTCCATTGCCGACAATCTTTATCAGGGTTCCATCACGCTTACGAGAACCGATCCGCCGGACAACAGAACCGCGACATGGTCAACATTCCGTATTTTGCCGCGAATTACGGGAATTACTCCTTCAAGCGGCGTCGCCAATGACCCTGTTACGATTTCGGGAAATCATCTTTGTCAGCCGAGCCAAATCTGTCCGGGTGTTGGTTCAAGAAGCACGGCAAGCGACAACGTGGTGTTCGAGTCCGTTCAGGTTTCAGATGCCAATGTAACAGGATGGACAAATACGGTGATTAACGCGAATGTCCCAGTCGGAACTCCGGTGGGAAACATCACCGTGACCGTTGAGAGTTTTAATGATTTAAGCAACGCGTTTCCGTTTGTTATCTTGACGCCGATTCCCAATGACCCAAGTTCGGCCACGTTATACCAATTCAAAACAAACACAGATACGCTAGAGCCGCCCACAACCAACATCGCGGTCAACGGAGGAATTAACCAGACAAACGTGTGGTTTAGGATGACAATGAGCGCGGTTGTGAACGTTACGCTCATTCCGCAAGTTGAGGTAAAGGCGGTTGGCGTCGCGTTTGACGGAACCGGAATTGCGGACGGTACCGGTGTTGCTTACAGCGGCGCGCCGGTTCTTGGATGGGTTAATGCAGGTAGCTTAAGCGACGGAACTTCCTATCATTGGCGCGCTCGGGTTAAAAATCAAAGCACGAATGATGTGAGCAATTGGATTTCATTCGGCGGCAATGCTGACCCCGGAGACACCGACTTTTACATTGACACTACTTTTCCGATTATTTCCGCGGTCAACGCGACCAATATCGCTGGTAACACGGCAACCATTGAATGGACGACAAACGAAAGTGCGACCCAGCAGGTTGAATACGGAATTTCAACCTGCGACCCGGGCGCGTATTTTGAACCGTCCAGCGGCGCGGGTTCGGGGACTTCTCATTCCATAACGCTCCTTGGACTTTCCTCAAACACAACCTACTATTATCGCGTCCGTTCAAAGGACCTGGCAAATAACGAAACGATCTCTCCTTCCGCCCCGAGTTGTAATTCGTTCCTGACCGTTGCTCCCGAGGTCAAGGCGATGAAGACCCTTGAATTTTTCGCGAAACAGCAGACAACCACGATTACCGCGCCTTACACCGACCCGGGTACGACATTTCAGATTTACATTTCCGACGCAAGTCCGAACATCCAAAACGCGTTTGTTGAGGTTTCCGGCGTGTCGTCCGCGGGCGCGGGCATTGATGTAAAAGTGAACAGTGCGGCTTCAATGACCGCGAATTTGTCCGCGAACAATGTTACGGCGTTTAATTTGATGTATAACATCCCTAATCCGAATACCACGCTTCTTGTCGCCAGCGAAAATAATCCTTCGCCGACAAATACCCTGTATATGAATTTAACCGGCACTTCAAACATTTCGCTTTTGAGCGCGAAAGTGGTGGTAACGTATTATTATAGTCCGTAGAATTATGAAGTTGAAACTTTTCCTTCTATCACTGTCGTTCTTATTTCTTGCCGCGTTCTCGGCGCACGCCGCCGCGATGAAGCAAATCCAGTATTTTGTCGGACAGGAGACGGTTTTGCGTAATCCCGGGGATCAGATAGACATGCCTTTCACCGTGTTTATCGGAGAAATCCAGCCGCTCATCAAAAGCGCGGAAGTTGAGATACGCGGTGTTGCGACAAATCAAGTAACTCCCAACCCCACCCTTCAGGTCTCAATAGACGATCCGACTTTTGCTCAAGCAAGAGCAAAAACGTTCGTTCTTGATTCCGTGCAAAGAACAGATCCTTTCAAGATACGATATGACGCCACTTCTTATCTGGCTTCGGTTATTAACGAGGGAGGTAATTGGTCTTTTACGCTTAATTTGAAGCTTGACGGAGCCGCTGCGTCCTTGCTTTCCGCAAAAATCCGGCTCACTTACACTTTTTTGCCGAAATTTTTGACCTCCGGTCAGCTTGATTCTTCAACTTATGATACGCAGGTTCCCGAAGGCGCTGGGTACAACGCGATAATGTGGAAAGGGCAACTGCCCGCGACCTCGCGCGTCCTATTTCAGTTCGCCACCTCAAACGACCCGAACGGCCCCTGGAATTTTTTAGGTCCTGACGGCTTGCCGACGAGCTACTACGAACCGAGCGGGCCTGATATTCCGATCCGAATCAGCCCGGCTTATCACAATAATATGCGTTATTTCAGATACAGAATTATTTTAAAGCCGAGCAACACGGGCCTTGCAAGCCCGAGGGTGGATGACGTGATTATCAACTGGTCTCCATAAATATGAATCAAAAAGGGTTTACTTTTATTGAATTGATAATTTACATCGCCATCTTCGCCGTTATTTCGCTTGTCTTGACCGATTTCTTCATAACTTTGGCGAAGGTGAGGGCGCAGACGGAAGCAAGGGGAGAGGTGAGGCAGAATTTGGCAAGAACAATGGAACGCCTGTCACAGGTAATTCACTCGGCTTCCGGCGTGAATTCCGCTTCGGGAAACACTCTTTCGCTGGCAATGACCGATTCCGCGAAAAATCCCACGATCTTCACCGTCACCGGAAACGCATTAACCATTCAGGAAGGGGCTTCGCCTGCAACGGCTTTGACAAGCGACAAAGTTATCATCGGCAAACTTTTTTTTGCCTCAATTAACAACCCCTCTCCGGCGAAGAAGAGCGTTCAGCTAAGCGTGACGGTTGATTACGACGCGAAAGAACGGCCTGATTATATTTATTCGTCTTCGGCCACGACAACGGCCGTTCTGAGGAATTAACAAATGTCATATGTCAAATGTTATATGTTCTCAAAAGGGCATAGCCGCTCTCCCTTCCATCCTAATAATTACTCTCATCCTCCTGGCCGTCGGCTTGATATTAACGACCACCAGCGTGATTGAGAGCACAATTTCTTTCGCGCAGAGAAAATCGCTTGAGAGTTTTTATCTGACCGAAGCCGGGCTTAAAGACGCTTTAATGAAAATCACGCGGAACAAAAATTACACGAGCGCGGATGATTTAACCTGTTCGGCCGGCGTTTGCACCCTGACTTTTGACGACAATAAAAAGGCCGAAATTACCGTAACCGGGACCGACCCAAAGACCGTAATCGTCATTGGTTCGGTCGGAAACATAAAAAGAAAAATCAGCAATGTCGTAAACGTGGACACTTACGGAAAAGTGACCCACCAGAGTTGGGAAGAAATTGAATAACGCGATGCCAATATACGAATGCATACGAATTATACTAATAAATACGAATAAAAAAACATTAGTATCCATTCGTATCATTAGTATGCATTAGTATATTAGTATCGCACGAGCGAAGCGCGTATGAATATAGTTAACCTATTTTATCCGGGAGAAAAAATCGCGGGGCTGGCGATATCGGATTCGTCCCTGCGGCTTTTGCTTTTTCATAAAACGGATTCAACAATATCCTTAATTGTTCAAGCCGGCGTTCGCTTGGCGCCGTCAATTCTTGAAAACGGCGAAGTCAAAGATAAAGAGGGCTTAATTTCGGCCTTGAAAAAAATAAAAGAAAAAGCGGGCGGATATTTGGATAAAACGCCTTACGTGATCGTTTCCCTGCCACCGGAAGGCATTTATTCAAAAGTTTTTCAATTTCCGAATTTAAACCCGGAGCAAATAAAAGACGCGATGAATTTGAACATCAGCACGGTCTTGCCGGTTGCTCCATCAGATACTTATCTTGATTGGCAGGAACAGAGCGAGTTTCAGATTGATTCCGTCATAAGCAGGGAAGTCCTGCTGGAAGCGGTCAGAAAAGAGAGAGCGGACGCTTACATTGACGCGCTGAATAAAGCGGGTTTTATGGCTTTGGCTTTTGAATCGCCGTCGCAAAGTTTGGCTCGGCTGGTTGAAAATTTTGAAGACGAGGCGGGATTAATCGCGTATTTGAACGAAGAGGGAATTAATTTGGTTATCACGCAGAAAAATTTCGTAAGATTTAATCGCTTTGTTGCTTGGTCGGCTCATCTCGCTAAGGAAAAAGAAGCCGAATTAACCCGGGAACGCATTTTGGATGTTTTGGCGAAAGAGATAAATTTAACCGTGAATTTTTTTCAGTCGGAACACAAGGAAACCGTTCTTAAAAAATTTACATTGCTCGCTCCGGAAGCCGTGAAAGCGGGAATTCTTGATCAATTGCAAACCAAAACCGGCCTTGAGCATCAGCCGTTTAAATTAAAGATTCATAGGGCCAAAAATTTTCCTTTGTTTGACGATTCATGGTTGATAGCGGTCGGCACGGCTCTAAGAGGATTGATTCCGAGAGTTGAGGACGCGATAAACAGTTTAATGCCCGTGGGAACCGAAGCGGCTTACGCGAAGAGAAAGTTTGTTTCTTACTTTACTTTATGGAGCGACATAATCGCCGCGCTGTCCATCGCGATTATGATTCTTTTCGTCGGCTCGCATTTTTTTCTTAACTCTATTTTGACGGGAGTGGATCGGCAGCTTGAAACAAGAGGAATTATTTCTGGACCCGTTACTTTGGGCGATTTGGAACAGAAAGCGTCGGAAATCAACGAAAAACTGAAAATAATGGTTCCGGCCGCCGAAAACGCCAATTTCGTTTCTCCTGTCATTGAAAAAATCTTGGCTTTGGCACCTCCGGGTATCAATCTGACGCAGTTAGGTTTAAGCTCTTTGGACCAGCCCATAAGCATTACCGGCATCGCGTCAAGCCGCGACGCGGCCCTGCTTTTCAAAAATAAGCTTGAAAACTCTCCCGATTTCTCCGACGTGAATTTGCCGCTGGGAAGTTTGGTTCAAACGCAGAATATCCTATTCACGATTTCATTCAAATGGAAAGCAAGATAAATAAATTCGCCAGAAAATATGAATATTTTTAAAGAATATCTTTTATCCGTCGTTTTGCGATTAACGCTGGTTTTGATTTTGACCGGCGGAGTGGTTTTTTATACATCAAGACAGATTGCCGTCAATAGCGAGGCCGTAAGGACAAAAAGAACCCTTATCGCGGTTTGGGATCAAAAAGCCGAATCATTGACGCGCCTTCAGGCCGATTATAAAATCATAGAGCCCAATCTCCCGGTTTTGGAAAGCGCCCTGCCCAAAGCCGACGATTTGTTCGTTTATTTCAATAAATTGGACAAACTGGCGGAGAAGAACGGTTTGGCCGCCCAGTTGGCCATCGGCCAGCAGATAACTTCGGCTGAAGGCGGCGAGCCGGCCGGAATGGTTTTCCGGGCGACGATTGACGGAACATTGCCCAATTTTTTGAACTATTTGAAAGAGGCGGAAAAATTGCCTCATTTCGTCAAATTTTCCGAGATTGCATTGGTCGGACTTCAGGGGCTTTACAATCCTTCAAGAATCAATTATTCGGGGAAAATATATACGGCCCCGTAATTAATAAAAATTAAAATGATAGTGCAAAATTTAAACATTTTAACGAAATTAAAGCAGATTAAACTTCGCGAACAGGTTTATCTGATAGTGTCTTTGATTGTGATATCGCTGATATTTTTTACTTTTTATAAGGCGATTGCTTTCATCGCCGGCGCGATCGTAAAGAGTTTTGAAGTTGACGAAATCGCGGTTCAGAGCCAGGTTGTCCGTTTCAATCTGGAGGATTACGAGCAGATAGTACCGAAATTGATTAAAAAGTGATATAATAAAAGCGAGCTGTCATTCTGACCCCGCCAAGGCGGGGGAAGAATCTCTTGAGATCCTTCACTGCGTTCAGGATGACACCTCATGTCAGTTTTAAGTTATAAGTTTTAAGACACAATATGAAAAATTATTTGAAATACGTTCTTATCGCGGTTGTCGCGATTACTGTCGGTTGTGCCGTTGGTTTTGGCGCGGGTTTTTGGTATGGCCAAAAATCGGGGTATGAATCCGGCAAGCAGGCCGGGGTAGAGACGGGCAAGCAAGAAAGCGCCCAAGAGGTCTCCGAGCTCAACAGGGCGCTGGAGGTGTTTTATCCGCCACTGCCGGAGGACATCCGCTCGGTTTCGGGCGAGATAAAATCAATTCAAGGCGATGTGATTGAACTTGAAATTTCTTCTTTGACCGAAAGGATTTTGCCGGGCAAGGAGCCGAAAAAAGAAATAAGGAAAATTACCGTCGGCAAGGATGCGCCGATAGTCAAGGTTGATTTAACTATGCCGCCCTCTCCGATAATAGGGCCGGAAGGCGTGCCGGTCGGGCCTGAAGAAAAGAAAATTCCGCTATCCGACCTTAAAGTCGGGGATACCGTCACGGCTGAAGCCGCGGAAAACATCAAAACAAAGCAGGAATTCAACGCCGTAAAAGTGTCATTGTTGGTCTTGCCTTAGCAATTCATATTTCAAGTTTTAAGAGACATTATCATGAAAAAGAACCTCGCGCTTTTATTTTCGGTAATTATTTTCACCGCCCTTATCGGCTTCGGTTTTTTTGGAATTAACGGTGTTCTGGCGGCTGACGTGAATTGGAGTCTTGATCCCGGTTCAACAGCTTCCGGCGCATTAGATTCCGGCACATCTGTTGCGAAAGTTAATGGCGTACCTAATAATATCAGAGATAATGATAGTACCACCACTTATTATGAAGGCGAATGCGTATCATATATTACAAATTGTAATTTTTCGTACAGTGCTTTGGTAACTTTTCCTCAAGCGGTTAGCTTGAATAAAGTAGAAATTGCCCACAGATTTGAATTAGGCCAGTATAGCCCTTCAGTATCGTGGATCGTGGCGTTAAACATCGGAGGTAATTGGCTAGATGTAATGACTGGAACCGAAAATACGATAAATTTGGCGTCCACGAAAACAAACACACAAACGGGTTCGTGGTCCAATGTTTCGGCAATCAGAATCAAAGCGACAGGAAAGGCGAATTATGGTTCGCCGTATAACGCGGTCGCCAGGCATTATACTTACGAACTCAGAGCTTTTGGGCCTTCTCTCCCCGTGCCCCCTACGGTTACCACTTCTCCGGCTAGTGATGTTTCTTCCTACTACGCGCAACTTAATGGCACGGCTAATCCCAATGGCTTCGCCACGACAGCTTGGTTTCGGTACAGTTCCACCAATCCCGGTTCTTGTAATGATACTTTTGGATACAGGTATCCTGAACTCACTAACACTCAAAAATCTCTTGGCAGCGGGACAAGTTCAGTTTCTTTTAATACCGCGGGCGTAGGTCTTTCTCATTCCCGCACTACTACCTATTACTACTGCGCTATTGCCGAAAATTCTGGAGGGAAGGGTTTTGGTTCAATTGTTTCTTACACCACTCGCGATGTTTCAACAGGAGTTAATCCCGCTTCAGGACAAATAGTTTTAGGAAAAGAAACTGCTGTTTCAACGACTGTAACCGTCACTCATGTAAGCGGCGGGCCAAATGTTGGTCCTGTTGATTTTAGTATTTCCGGTTTGCCGTCAGGAGTCACCGCTGCTTTTTCTTTATCTTCGTGCACGCCTACTTGCAATTCAACTTTAACCTTTACTGCCGGCGGAGGAGCAACACCGGGAGTTTATCCTATTACAATTGAGGCAACAGATAAGTATCTTAGTATAAAGCAGATCTATAAAACAACTTATACTTTGACAATAGCTAAAAGAACTCTTACGGTCACCAAATCTTCCGCGGGCGCCGCCAACGGCACCGTGACCTCCTCTCCCTCGGGCATAAATTGCGGCGCTGATTGTTCCGAGGTCTACAATTATGGAACTTCGGTGACATTAACCGCTTCTAATACCAACGGCGCCGTATTTTTAAACTGGACGGGTGCTTGTACGGGGAGCGGGACAACCTGTACCGTTAATATTGACGCGGATAAATCGGTGAACGCGGCTTTCGGCCAAACTTTTAACACAAAAACCCTTACCGTTTCCAAATCAGGCTCCGGTTCCGGCACCGTGACTTCGTCTCCGGCGGGTATAAATTGCGGCGCTGATTGTTCCGAAAACTATATTGACGGCACATCGGTCACTCTCACCGCTTCGGTATCCGGCGGCTCAACCTTCACCGGCTGGTCCGGCGCCGGATGTTCCGGGACCGGCATCTGCGTCGTAACGATGAATTCCGCTCAATCGGTAACCGCGAATTTTAACGCGAACTCTCCAGGCGTATCGACAAATCCCGTAAGTTCGGTTACGGCCAACGGCGCCGCTTTAAATGGTTCGGCAAATCCGAACGGCTTGGCAACAAGCGCCTGGTTTGAATGGGGGACTTCCGCTTCCCTTTCAACTTTTAACACCACCTCGCCGACTCAAAATCTCGGTAGCGGAACATCGGCCGTTAGTTACAGCGCGTCAATTTCCGGTCTTTCCTCCGGCGCAACCTATTACTTCAGAGCCGCGGCTTCAAACAGTTCAGGCACTTCAAAAGGAACGATTTTAAATTTTACGACCGTGGCGGTGGCCGCGCCAGGCGTAAGCGTTGTTCCAACCAATCTAACCGTTATTCCCGGCGACTCTTGTGTTGCCGCTTTGCAGCCGACGCTTTCCTGGGATCTTTCCTCCGCCATGTGGTTTTCAAAAGGATGGGCATGGTCAACAAACATCCGCTGGATAAGCTTCAACTCGTCAAATTGCGATACGGACAATGACGGCAAATCAAACGGCAGCTCCGGCTGTCCGGCGGCCGGAACCGCCATGTCCGCTTACAGCGTTAAAATTGATTCCGGGAACGGAAATTTTTCCGGTTACGCATGGTCTTCAAGAATCGGCTGGATCAGTTTCGGCGATTATAACGGCGACGGCGCGATTAACTCAAGCGATGAAAATATCTCCGGCGCGCCCTGCTCGGGTAATTGCCGCGCGAAATTGAACTTGTCAAACAATCAGGTAACCGGTTGGGCAAGAGTGCTTCGTTACAAAAGTTTCGGCGGCGACCGCGGCTGGATAAAACTTTCCGGCACCGCCACAAACGGCTCAACCTATGGCATCTACAAAAACGGCAACAATCTGGAAGGGTATGTCTGGGGTTCGGAAAACATTGGCTGGATTCGCTTCAATGGAACAAATTACGGCGTAACGGTTGTCGTTCCCACCCAGAGCGCTTATCAGGTTCAGGTTGACAGCGATCCCGTTTTTCCGTTCCCGGCCGAAGTTGATACCGGGAAAGTCGCGTCAAGCGGCCGTACCTACACCGTCCCTTCGGGAAAGTTAAATTATGGCACGACTTATTATTGGCGAGCCAAGATCTGGGACACCGAAAACAGCGAATCTTCCTGGGTTAACGGCCCGTCGTTCGGCACAGCCGCTCATCAATATCCAAGAGTTGATTTTGAATGGACACCCAAAACTCCTTCGGCTCTTGAAACGGTGGAATTCAAAGACAAATCAATTGTTTACGGCGGAACGTCAATCTCGGATTGGCTCTGGACTTTCCAAGACGCGATTTGCAAGACCCCGGCGACCGGATGCGAGACAGTTCAAAATCCGAAAATTACTTTCAATGAAGTCGCGGAAAAATCAAACAAATCGGTTTCGTTGAAAGTTACCGACAGCGACGGCTTCAGCTGTCTCTTGAACAAATCCATCCCGGTCAACGTCAAATTGCCGGAAATCAAAGAAGTCGCTCCAAAGAAATAGCAACGCGACGGGTTTACCCCGTTAGAAATCCGCACAAAGCTGCGGCAGACGCCAAAAGCGTCTTATTTCTAACGGGGTTTATCCCGCACGTAATAAGTTTTGTGTCGGGTCTTGCCCCGTTAGAAGCCACGGCTTCTAACGGGGCTTGCTTTTTGTTTATTTTAATATTATTCTGACATTAGTTATTTAAAAATTTTAAAGGCGCGAACTTGTCTTTGGCGATTAAAAGGGGGTGATGAAAAAGTGCCGCGGGAGAAGAGAGACAGGAAGTTAAGCAGCGGCGATTGGCTTGTAAATTGGTTTTTTCGGAGATTCATCCAAATACTTAGGAGCGAGGAATGGCAAATCCAGATGAAACCGAATTTGCGATATGAAGGAGAAGGGCCATCCGAAGTCCTGTGCGGCATGACAGATTTCGGCAATAATATCATCTATCTGAATCCTTCGCGAAAAGAACATCCCACTTGCGATGACCTTGCCAAGACCCTTGTTCATGAACTTGCCCACATTCTTTTTAACAGCAGCGAAGACGATAAATTCGTCAGCCACAGAAACATTTATCAAATTGAAAAAATTTGGGACAGATTTTCCGAGAATCAGCGGAAAGCGCTTTTAAGCTTCATTCCCAAAAAGTACAGACAAAAAAAATGAAAAGCCCCTCAATAAACGGGGCTTTTATTGTTTTTGATTTTGTGGTATAAAGGAAGAAAGAACATGGCGTTCAGAAGCAATAAAAACAAAAGCGAACAGAGCGAGGTCCCGCCGAGACGGGGCGAAGCGCGAAGCCGGTTTAATCTTTCGCATGACACCAAAAGAGCGGTCTGGGGCGTTATTTTTCTCGCCGGCGCGGCGCTTGTCGCGCTAAGTTTTTTCAATCTCACCGGCAGGGGCGGAGAAATTTTTTATAATTTAACGACTTTGATTTTCGGATGGGGATACTATGTTTTGCCGGCCGTGTTCGCGGCAATCGGAATCATTTTTTTATTCGGTAAAAGTCCGGTTGAGGAGCTGGGCGAAAAAAAGAAGAGCGTTTTTTTTCATACTCTTTTCGGCGCCGGTCTTTTTCTTTTGACTCTTTTGGGGCTTTTTGAGCTTTTCGGCCAAAATTTTCAGGGCGGGTGGCTGGGATTTCTTTTTGCTTATCCCTTTTTGCATTTCTTCGGATTTTGGGCCGCGCTGGTGATTTTCGCCGCCGGATTTTTAATCTCCGTTTTAATCGCCGCGAATGTTTCGCCTCGCGATTTTTGGCAAAAACGCGAAACGGTTGGTGAGGAGAAAATAATCCAGGAGGAAGCGGCGGAATCGGAAGTCGCATCTTCGGCGCCGATTAAGGCGTTGCCGTTTTTTTCGCCTTCGGGTAGCGACAAGATTATTGAAGCGCGCGAATCCGAGCCCGCGCCGCCTCAAATTCAAAACGAAACGGGGCGAGGCAATTTTGTAACCAGTTTTTTTTCCAATCCGCCGGTTTTTGAGATAAAGAAAATCGGCTCGGAACAAGAAGAAAAAGGAGTTGAGCGCGAATTGACGGACGAAGAAGGAGAATTTGAAACAGTCGAAAGCGCGGCCTCGCCCATGGAAGACGATTATTCGCCGCCGTCTTTAAAATTTTTGGACGAGGAAAGAGGAGTTCCTTCAAGCGGAGACATCAGAGCCAACGCCAACATAATCAAGCGGACGCTTGAAAATTTCGGAATTGACGTTGAAATGGGCGAGGTCAACGTCGGCCCGACCGTCACCCAATATACTTTAAAGCCGGCTCAGGGCATCAAATTATCCCGCATCATGGCTCTTCAAAACGATTTGGCTCTCGCTTTGGCGGCGCACCCCATCAGAATAGAAGCGCCGATTCCGGGGAGATCCCTGGTCGGCATTGAAATTCCGAATAAGATCGCCTCGCTCGTCCGTCTGAAAAATTTGTTGGAAATTGAAGCGTTTAACGAAGCGCCTTCGTCTCTGACTTTCGCGCTCGGCAGGGACGTCACCGGCAGTCCGGTATACGCCGATTTGGGCCGAATGCCTCATCTTTTGATCGCCGGCAGCACTGGTTCCGGAAAATCGGTCTGCATCCACGACATCATCATCAGTTTTCTTTACCGCAATTCCCCCAAAGTTTTGAAATTTATTTTTATTGATCCCAAAAGAGTGGAACTTTCGGTTTACAACGGAATTCCGCATCTTTTGAGTCCGGTGATTACCGAAGGCCGCAAAGCAATCAATGCTTTGCGCTGGGCGGTCGGAGAAATGGAAAGGAGATACGAGAAATTGGAACAGGTCGGAGCCAGAGACATCGGTTCATACAATTCCAAAATCAACGGAAAAAATCCCCAAGATGGACGTCTGCCGTATATCGTCATTATGATTGACGAATTGGCGGATTTAATGGCCGCTTTTCCGAGAGAGGTGGAAGGTTCAATCGTCCGGCTGGCCCAAATGGCCCGGGCCGTGGGCATTCATTTGATTGTTTCAACCCAGCGGCCGTCGGTTGAAGTCATTACCGGTTTGATCAAAGCGAACATCACAAGCCGTATTGCTTTTCAAGTCGCCAGCCAAATCGATTCACGGACGATTCTTGACATGGCCGGAGCGGAAAAATTGCTCGGCAGCGGCGATATGCTTTTCCTGTCCGCCGATTCGCTCAAACCCCGGCGCATTCAGGGAAGTTTTTTAACCGAGCAGGAAATTAAAAAGGTCGTTGAATACATGAAAAACGCGAGCGGGATATTCGGAGAAAGCGGCGAGGTCCAAAGCGAAACCGGCGGCTTGAGCAGCGCTTTGGAACAAAAGGATTTTCCGAAAGAATTGAATTTTGACGACGATTCCGGCCAGGGAGGAGACGATGAACTTTATTTGCAGGCAAGGAAACTGGTCGTTGAAGCAGGCAAGGCCTCGGCTTCATTGCTTCAAAGGCGCTTAAGAATCGGTTACGCCAGGGCGGCACGGCTGCTGGATATGCTTGAAGAAGAAGGAGTCATAGGTCCGGGTGACGGCGCCAAGCCGCGCGAGATATTGGTTTCAAAAGAAGAATATGGTGAATATTGAGTCGGACAAAAAATTAGCCGAGCGACTGAAACAAGCCAGAGAGTCAATGGGTTTGGCTCTTGAGAATCTGGCGATTTTGACTAAAATTCAAAAAAAATATTTGACGCGGCTGGAAAGCGGCCAATACGACAAATTGCCGTCAGGCGTTTTTATCGTCGGTTTCTTGAAAAGATGCGCCAAGGTCTTGAATCTTGACGCGAATGAAATAATCGATCAATATAGGAAGGAACGGGGTTTATCGGACCAAAAAGATCGGCAGACGGACGGGTTTGGCGGGGTTAAATCAGGAAAAATTCTGTCCGGAAATAAATCGGTTTTTGTCATTACTCCGAAAATTTTTTCCGTTTTTGTCGCTTTACTCGTTTTTTTGGCGATATTTTTGTTCTTCTGGCATCAAATGAAATTTTTAATCGGCCCGCCGAAGCTGATTCTTGAGGATCCGGCGAATGATTTCGTAACCTTGAATCCGAGTTTGACTCTGAAAGGATTGGCGGAGATTGGCGCCGATCTGACCGTTAACGGCAGGCGGCTGGAGGTCTCCAAAGAAGGAAAATTTTTCGATTACGTCAATTTAAGCGCCGGTCTGAATTTGATTGAAATTAAAGCCGCCAATAAATTCGGCAAAAGCAAATTAATAAGCAGAAAAATAATATTACAGCAATAAACGCGATACTAATATACTAATGCATACTAATAATACGAATAAAATACTGTTTTAAATTTCCGCATTCGTATAATTAGTATAAATTCGTATATTGGCATCGATACAATTTATGGCTACGTCAAACGAAGAAAAAAACGAAAAAGTCAGGGTGTTGTCCGAGACGGTAAAAGAGCTTCGCGAGCGGTTCGGCGAAGGGACGATTATGAAATTGGGCGAAGTCAAAAAAGTTGACGTTGACGCTATCCCCACGGGTTCAATTTCTTTGGATATTGCTTTGGGCGTTGGCGGCGTGCCGAAAGGCCGAATAATTGAAATTTACGGTCATGAAAGTTCCGGCAAGACGACCCTAGCTCTTCATATTGTGGCCGAAGCGCAGAAGAAAAAGGGACTTGCGGCGTTTATTGACGCCGAACACGCTCTTGATCCGGAATACGCCAAAAAAATCGGCGTTAAAGTTGACGATCTGCTAATTTCTCAGCCGGATTCCGGGGAGCAGGCGCTTCAAATCGTGGAGAGCTTGGTCAAGTCCGGGGCCGTTGACGTGATTGTCGTTGACTCCGTGGCCGCTTTGACGCCGCGAGCCGAGATTGAGGGCGAAATCGGCGATCAGCACATCGGCCTTCAGGCGCGTTTGATGTCGCAGGCATTGAGAAAATTGACTTCAATCGCCAGCAAAAGCGGATCAACCATTATTTTTATTAATCAGATCAGAACAAAAATCGGCGTGATGTTCGGCAATCCGGAAACGACGCCCGGCGGCAAAGCCCTGAAATTTTATTCTTCGGTAAGAATTGAAGTCAGGCGGTCGGCTCAGATTAAGAAAGGGGAGGATATCGTCGGCAACCGCGTGAACGCGAAGGTGGTGAAAAATAAAGTCGCCCCCCCTTTTAAGACCGCGGAATTCGACATTATGTACAACGAAGGGATTTCTTACGAAGGCGATATCATCAATACCGCGATTAAATACGGCGTTATAAACAAGAGCGGCAGTTGGCTTAATTATCACGACGCGAAGCTCGGCCAGGGCATGGAAGTGTCAAAACAATTTCTCAAAGAAAACCCGCAAGTGACGAAACAGATATTGGCCGATTTGAATAAAATAGAAAAATAGAAAATAAAAAATCTCTCCCTTGTTCAAGGGAGAGATTTTTTTTATGGAACATTATCTTGAAGTGGCGGACAAGAGAGCCATGGTCCTGGCGCGTTTTACGGCCTGAACAAGCGAACGCTGATGTTTCGTGCAAACGCCGGTTTTTTTTCTCGGATATATTTTTCCCTGGAAATTGATGAAATTTCTTAAAAATTCCGATTCTTTGTAATCGACGTACTTGATGTTATTTTTGCAAAAATAACAAGATTTTTCCTGAAAATTCATATATTTTTAATTCTTAAAACGGTATGTCTTTTGCTTCTATTTCTCCGGTTTCTTCTTCAATTATAGGCAAATCATCCATTTTTTCTTCACGCGAAATATCGTTATTGGCGGTCGCTTTTGCCGCACCCGCCAGTCTTGGCCCCATCTGCATGTTCTCGGCGATGATTTCGGTCCGGTATCTTTTTACTCCGTCCTGTCCCTCCCATGTTCTTGTCTGAAGCCGGCCTTCGATGAGGACCAAAGCGCCTTTGGCAAGATATTGATTGGCTATTTCGGCGAGCCGGCCCCAAAGCACGACATTATGAAATTCGGCCTGTTCCTGTTTCTGGCCGCTCGCGTTCGTCCAGCGCCGATTCGTCGCGACTCCGAGCGTTACCACGGCTTTTCCTGCGGGCGTTGTCCGCATCTCCGGGTCGCGGGTGATATTTCCTAAAATCATCACTTTATTGAGGTTCATTTTTTTGAAAAATTAGTAATTAATTATTTTTGGGAGGTTCGTTTCCCAAAATTTTTTCCAATGTTACGTCAAGTTCTTCCATGGCTTTTTTGGTTTCGGCTGCCGTCGGGGCCGCGGTTTCCGGCTGTTTCGGTTCGCTTACCGTTCTTTTCTTTTGAGACATGGGCGGAACGGCGGCGATCGACGCCAAAAACGGAGGCAAGCCCGGCTTTTGCTCGGCTTCTTCCGGTTTCAGGGAGAGAACAAGAAAACGAAGAACTTGCTTGTCCAGTTTCAATTCGTTTTTCAGTTTTTCCATTTTTTCAGGCTCCAGAATGAATTTAACGAAACCGAAATAACTCTCGGCGTGTTTTTGAAGCGGATAAGCGAGCCGTCTTTTTTTCACGTCGCCGAATTTAACTTCGCCGTTCAATTTTTCAATTAGGGACTTGATTTTATCCGTTGACGGCGACAATTCCGCCTCCGGGATTTCCGGAGAAAGATGGTAGCCAAGTTCGTAGAAATTCTGTTTCTTTTCGTTTGTCATGAAATCCAGTTTAGCAGTTAAATAAAAGGATGTCAATAATTTAAAACCCTCTATTTAATAGAGGGTTAAGAAAATAATAATTTCAGGAGTTTGCCTTCTTTGAGGCGCCGAAAGGCGTAGCGCAGCCAGCGTTTGCCGTAAGGAATGTAAATCCGCGTTTGATGGCCTTCCGCGGTGAGTTTTCGCAGAAGACGGGTTCGTTTTCCGAGCAGCATTTGAAATTCAATCAGTTGGCCGATGTCGTCGCCCTTTTTCGTGAGATCGACGATTTCCCGAATAATTAAAGGATCGTGAGTCGCGACGGCGATCGGGCTTTTGTTTTCGAGAATGAATCGCGCCAGTTCCAGGAAGTTGTTTCTGATTTCGCCGTCTTTTTGAAGCGCAATGTCCGGTTTTTCGCGGTAAATTCCCTTACATAGACGTATCGGGATTTTATGGCGGCACAGCAGTTCAACATCCGCTTTGCTCCGCTTCAAATAGGCCTGAATGGCTACTCCAATGTTCCGACACCCGAGTTCGTTCAGCCAAATCGCGATATCAACGGTATTATGAGTGAAGCGCGAATCTTCCATGTCAAGCCAGACCGACATATTTTCCCGTTTCGCTTTTTGGGTGATGATTTCAATCGCGACGGCGAAAATCATTTTTCCAGCCGGGCGATTGGCGGCCGGCAGCGCGAGTCCGAGAGAAGTTGGTTTAACGGCAATGTTCGCTTTTAAGCCGTTCTTTTTAATTTTGTCAATTAAATTAAGATATTCCTCTATCTCAACCGCTACTTGTTCAACCGATCTAATGTCTTCGCCTAAATGATCAATGGAAGCGGCAATTCCGCTTTTTTCGCATTTACGGGCCCGACGCAAAGCCGAGCCAATCGTTTTTCCGGCGATGAATCTGTGCTTGAACAGGAATGGGATAAATAACGCGGATATCAACAGGGCGGCCGGCAAAATCAGCCAATGAAAACCGCTCAAACGAACCACCTCCTTTTTAAAAGTTATTAATGAACCGTTGTTTTGATTTTACAACGAAAAAATAATTAGTCAAATTTAAATTTTAAATTCAATTACATCGCCGTCTTGAACGACGTATTCTCGGCCTTCGGTTTTGATTAAACCTTTTTCGCGGGCCGCGGCGTAAGAACCGATTTCAAGTAGCGTTCGCCAATTGACGATTTCGGCTTTGATGAATTTTTCCTCAAAATCGCCGTGAATCGCGCGTCCGGCGCGGGGAGCCGTCGAGCCGGCGGGAATGGTCCAGGCGCGCGTCTCGTCTTCGCCGGTGGTCAGAAAAGTGATTAAATTCAGGAGTTCGTAGCTTTTAACTATCAACCGTCCGACACCGCCGTCGTCTTTTAAATTCAACGCTTTCTGATATTCCTCTTTTTCATCGTCGGATATTTCACTTAGTTCTTCTTCGATTTTTGCGTCGACAACCGTCCAGACCGCGTTATTGTTTCTGAAAAAATCCATAAGTTCCGAATAGCGAGGATCGTTCATTTCATCCAAATTCACCCCGCCTGATTTTTTGTTTAAAACGTAAAGAATCGGCTTTACGGTAAGCAAATTCAGGCTTTTTAAAATCGGTTCCTCGGCTTGCGAAACGTCAACCTGCGAGGCGAATTTTTGTTCTTCAATGACTTTTTTGATTTTTTCCAAAAGATCGCGCTCCAAAATCGCTTCTTTCCTGCCGCTTTTCGCTTCCCGGCTTATTTTTTCCAGGCGCTTGGAAACCGCCGCCAAATCGGCGAGAATTAATTCAAGATTAATCGTTTCAACGTCGCTCAGGGGATTGATTTTTCCGGAAGTGTGGATGATGTTTTGATCTTCAAAAATTCTTACGACTTCGGCGATGGCGGCAACTTCCCTGATGTGAGAGAGGAATTGATTGCCCAGCCCCTCGCCTTTGTGGGCTCCGGCGACCAGTCCGGCGATGTCAACGAATTCAATGGCCGTCGGGACAATTTTTTTGGAACGGGAAAAAGCGGCTAATTTTTCAAGCCGCTCGTCCGGGACCGCGACAACGCCGACATTGGGATCAATGGTGCAAAAAGGGTAATTGGCGATGTCGACTTGTTTTTTCGTCAGCGCCTTGAACAGCGTTGATTTGCCTACGTTTGGAAGGCCGACGATGCCTATGGAAAATGACATATGGTATAATATACATATAACTATATGTCCATCAATCCGTCAATTTTTAAGGCGTACGACGTCAGGGGGGTTTATCCCGGAGAGATTAACGAGGAGACGGTTTATCTTGTCGGCAGGGCCTTCGCCGTGTGGCTGACAAAAAAAGCAAGGAAGCAACCGGTAATTGTTGTCGGTTCCGACGCGAGGATTTCCTCACCCGGATTAAAAAAGGCGCTTGTCCGCGGCATTTTGGAACAAGGCGGAAAAATTATTGACATCGGGCTTGCGACGACGCCGATGTTTTATTTTGCCGTAAATAAAGCAAAAGCGGACGGCGGAGCGATGGTTACCGCTTCCCATAACCCGGCCAAATATAACGGCTTAAAATTCACATTGAAACAAGCAAGGCCGGTTGGAGAGGAAACCGGGCTTGAAGAGATAAAAGCATTTGCTTTAAGAGCAAAATTTGCGGCGTCTGTCAAAAAAGGAACTTTAAAAAAGAAATTGCTTTTTAAAAAATATGTTAATTTTATGCTTTGGCAAATTAAAAATATTGAAATGCCGGATTTGAAAATAGCCATAGACAGCGGCAACGGCATGGCCGGTTTAATTTTGCCCAAGCTTTTTAAAAAAATCAAAAGAATTAAAGTTTTTCCTCTATATTTTAAGATTGATTGCGGTTTTCCGAACCACGAAGCCAATCCTTTGAAGGAAGATACGCTGAATGACTTGAAGAATTTAATGCGAAAAAAGAAAGCCGACGCGGGCATTGCTTTTGACGGAGACGGCGATAGGGTTGTTTTTTTGACCGCCGAAGGCCGGCCGGCGAGGGCCGATTTTATAACCGCTTTGCTGGCCGGCGAATATCTTAAAAAATACCCCAAAGCAAAAATCGCTTTCGGCGTCAATTCAAGCCGGGTCGTGAGGGAGGCAATCGCGGAAAAAGGGGGACGACCGTTCGTCAGCCGGATAGGGCATAGTTTTTTCAAGGAGCACTTATGGAAAGAAGGCGTTGTTTTTGGCGGAGAACTTTCGGGGCATTATTATTTCAGAGATTTTTTCAACGCCGATTCCGGAATTTTCACGATGATGAAAGTATTAAAAATCGTGGCTCAAGAAAAAAAGCCGCTCTCGGAGCTGATAAAGCCGTTTGAGCGGTATTTCGCTTCCGGCGAGATAAATTTTGAAGTTAAGGATAAGTTCGGGATAATAAAAAACTTGGAAAAGAAATTTTCTGACGGTCGCGTTTCCAAAGTTGATGGCTTGTCCGTGGAATACAAGGACTGGTGGTTTAACGTCCGGTCTTCCAATACCGAGCCGCTGTTGCGGTTGAACCTTGAAGCGAAAACAAAGAAAATACTTGAAGAAAAAAAGAAAATGCTGACGATAATAATTAAAAAATCCTCTTAAAAAGAGGATTTTATTGCTGATTTTTTATTGCTCGGTTTTTTTAGGTTTAATGAGTTGGCGGAGATTGTTGGTGCGGCAGTTCCAATGACAGGTATTATTGACGGCGATAATTGAAGGGCCTTTTTCCGTTACCTTGATTAAAGTTACGCCGGTATTTGAGATGCGCGGAAATTTTCTGAAATTGCGAAGCGGGATTTCCAAAATACTCATCAGCATTAAGGTAATTGCTCCACCGTGGGAGACGATAAGAACGTCGCTATTGTCGTTTACGGAGCGAATCTCCCGCGTTATGCCAGTAATGACGTCGTTAATGAATTGTGTGACCCGTCGGTGCGCGCCTTTAAGCGTTTCGCCCTTCGGAAATTTGACTTTTTCCGGGTGATTCCACCAAACCTCCAAAATCTCGGGATATTCAATCTTTATCTGCTCTAAGGTTTTGCCGTCAAAAAGGCCGTGGTCTATTTCCAACAGTTCGTCGGTCGCGAAAATGCTTTTTTCGTGATAATTATTGATGTTTTCCGCGGTTTCTATGGCTCTCATACTCGTGCTTGAATAGATTTTTTCAATTTGAAAATCTTTCAGCGCTTCGGAAGCCGCATCCGCCTGACGATTGCCGGTCAAGTTTAAAAAAGGGTCGGTAATCTTTCCTTGATAAATGCCCAGCCGGTTGGCTTCGGTCTCGCCGTGCCTGACTAAAATTATGTGTGCCACTCATCCACCCCGCTTTCTTGTAAAAGTTCATACTCTGTTTATGTGTATAATATCATATTTGCCGTTAAAGTCAATAGAGCATGCTACTTGACAGAAGCTTTAAATTTTGTTATACTTTGTGAAAGAAGTTTAACAATTAAATATGATTGAGAGGGGTGAAAGAATGGCACATTATCTGTACGGATTGTCTATCGGAGGGTTTATCAGCTTCGCCGCCGGAATGTCGTCGGAGATTGCGATGTTGCTGGTTGCACACGCGCTCTTGGCAGGCGCGATCCTTTTTGCGGTGCGGTTTTCCCGGAAGTAAGGAATAAAATTAAAAAAGGAGGAAAACAAAAGATGCAAATTTTTAAGCACATAGTCTTGGTCGTGGTATTGATTAATCTTGGTTTTGTGCTTTTTAGATTGATAGCTTCTCGTAAGATGGAGGAAGATGAGGCAAAAAAAGGATTGACAAAGTCGGATGCGGAAAAAAATCCTCAGAAAGTCGGACTGCTCCCGTATAAAGCCACATTTCCCCGTTACCGGCCCATGGCAGAAAAAAATTATAGGGAAGACGATGCAAAGGAAAAAAGCCCATCTGATGGCAAAGAAAATTTTTCCGACTTTGACGCCTCACATTTGTCAGAGAGCGATAAGGAATTTCTCGGGCATTTCCAGATGAAGTGGTGATTGTCTTGTTTGAGTGTGCAGGGTGTGTTGACATAATTTGAATTTTCTTTATACTAAATGTTAAAATAAAGGGTCTTTAACAATCGTCTCCGTTCGTTTCGGCGCGGAGAGAAAGACGAGGTGAAGAAAATGCTGTTTTTGGCCTTGTGTGTTATTGCGGGGATTGCTTCCGCAGTGGTCGGCGCGGGCGCTATAATTTACGCAAGAAGGGAAGGGATAGCGCTTTTACCAATGTCACTGCTAGGGTGCGGTTTTTTCTTTTTTTCAAGCGTAATTTTCCTTAACGTAGCGGGAGTCCTTAAATAAAAATTAAATTTTAAAAAACCGGTCAAAATGACCGGTTTTTCAATTGGGGTTCGGAGATGACCTTTTGCTATAAGAGCCCCATTTTTTCCTTAACCTCTTTCATTGTTTTTTCGGCAATGCTTCGCGCCGTTTCCGCGCCCCGGCTAAGAATGTTTCTGACTTCGGTGATGTTTTGGAGCAGTTCCTCCCGTTTTCTGCGGAAAGGACGGAATGTTTCAATGACGACTTCGGCCAAATCCGATTTAAACCCAGCGTAGCCCTTGCCTTGATATTGTTTTTCTATTTCGCTTATCGGTTTGTCGGCGCAAAGAGAATAAATCGTCAAAAGATTGGAAATTGCCGGTTTTTTCTTGACGTCGTAAACTATTTCTTTTCCCGAGTCCGTAACCGCGCTTTTGATTTTTTGACGGATGTCTTCTTCCGGTTCAAAAATAGCGAGAAAATGGGCGGGTCCAAGCGACTTGCTCATTTTTTTTGTCGGATCGGCCAGCGACATTATTCTGGCGCCGATTTTCGCGACTTGCGATTTCGGTTCGGGAAACGTCCTGCCGAAAAGATGATTGAATTTTCTGGCCAGTGTTCTCGCCAGTTCCACGTGCTGAAGCTGATCTTCGCCGACCGGCATGAGTTCGGTTTTATATAAAAGAATATCGGCCGCCATAAGCGCCGGGTAGGCGAAAAGTCCGAGTCCGACGTTCGCTTTTTGCCGGTGCTTGGATTTTTCTTTGAATTGCGTCATCCGTTCAAGTTCGCCGAGAGGCGTTATTGTTTCCAAAAGCCAGGCGAGTTCCGCGTGCTGATGGACGTGGGATTGGATGAAAATCGTGCTTTTGGCCGGATCAAGCCCCAAAGCGAGATAGTCAAGCGCCGCGTTCCAGACGTTCTGCCTGAGGTCTTGGGGTTTGTAGGGGACGGTGACGGCATGCAAGTCAACGATAAAAAATAAGCACTCGTGTTTTTCCTGGAGCGGAATCCATTGTTTAATCGCGGCCAGATAATTTCCTATGTGAAGGGCGCCGCTTGGTTGTACGCCTGAGAGAACGCGCATAGTGTTATATTTCCTAACGAGGCCACGCGAAAATTTATTTTCGTGATGGCCGAGCGACGGAAATTCAAGAAATGCCGTGGCATTTCTTATACTTCTATAACCACCGGCAGAACCATTGGTCTGCGCTGGGTTTTGGAATACAAAAATTGCCCGATTTGTTCCCTGATGTTGTCCCGGACGTAAGCCCAGTTTACGGTTTCCTGTCCCGGCGGGGCCGATCTGTCAACAATATCCCTTATTCTTTTCCTGACCTGCTGGAGAAGATCTTTTGATTCGCGAAGATAGATAAAGCCGCGTGAAATAATATCCGGACTCCCTTTAACCTTGCCGGTTTTTGAATCAACCACGGCAATCACGACGAAAATGCCGTCTTCCGCCAGCATCTGGCGGTCGCGAATGACGACCTGTCCGACATCGCCGACTCCGAGTCCGTCAACGAAAACATAGTCGGTCGGCACCCGCTCCTTGGTCAGCGCGCAGACGCCGTCTTTGCAAGCGACGACTTGCCCGTTATCCGCGACCAAAATGTTTTTATCGTCATAGCCGGCTCTTTTCGCGACTTTGGCGTGAATCCGCAAAAATGAATGATTTCCCTCAATCGGCATGAAGAATTTCGGCTGAACCGTCTCAATCATTTTTTTCAAATCTTCCTGTTTCGCGTGGCCGCCGGCATGAATATCCATCATTCGATAGTTAATAACTTCTATTCCTTCCCGATAAAGTTTGTCCGTCAGCCGTTGGACTGTGCGTTCATTTCCGGGAATGACGGAGGAAGAAAACACGAACGTGTCGCCGGGTTCCGGCTCAATAAAGCGATGCTCGCGGTTGGCGATTCTCATCAAAACCGCCCTGTCTTCGCCCTGAGCGCCGGTCGCCAAAACCATGATTTTGTCGTCGGGATAGCGCTTCATTTCTTCAACCGGAATCACGGTATTTTTCGGTATTGTGATGTAGCCCAGTTGTTTCGCGATTTCAACGTTTATCTTCATGCTCCGTCCTTCAATGATTATCTTTTTTCCGTGCCGCGCTCCGACCTGAATGATTTCGTTCAATCGGCCGAGCAGGGAAGAAAAAGTGCCGAAAATCAGGCGGCCTTTGGCGCTTTTGACGATTTCTTCAATGTCGGTCATAATGTCCAATTCGCTGGCTTGTTTTCCTATTTCGCGCGCGTTGGTGCTGTCGGCCATCAGCAAGAGCGGTTTTTCTCTGCTTATCCGGCTCAGTTTGTCCAATTCCGTCACTCCGGCGATCGGGGAGCGTTCGTCAATTTTGAAATCTCCGGTATGGAGGACGATTCCCGCCGGCGTGCGGACGATGACGCCGAACGAGGCCGGGACGTTATGGCTGACGCCGAAAAATTCAACGTTAAAAGCGCCCAATTTCAATTTGGAATCTTTGTTTATAATATGAGCTTCCAGTTTGATCGGATAGGTTTTATACTCTTCAAGTCGTTTGCGAATGATCGCCAAAGTCAGGTCCGCGCTGTAAATCGGGGGATTGCCGAGCTTGGGAATCAAATGAGGGATGGCGCCTATGTGGTCGTAATGGGCGTGGGTGATTATCACTCCACGGATGTTTTTTTCTTTTCCCTGAAGATATTTGACGTTTGGAATGATGTAATCAATGCCTGGCATGTCCTCTTCCGGAAATTGCAAGCCCATGTCGATGATTATGATGTCGTCCTGGTATTCGACAACGGTCATGTTGCGTCCGACTTCTTCAACTCCCCCCAAAGGAATGATCCTGAGGGTTTTATCCAAGTCGCGACGGACGATTTTTTGGCCTGTCTGCGCGGGCAGGCCCGCCTGCTGGCGAGGCAAGCCGGACGGACGAAAATCCCTGCGTATTATCGCCTGCGGTTGAGGCCGTTGGCGGGTAAGCCCGCCTGCGTGCGTTAGCCCGCTTGCCGAATGGGCACTCCCGCTTGCTGGCGAGGCAGGCCCGCCTTGACTCGTCGGCGAGGCAGGTCGTCGTTCAAAACGGCGATAATGTCTCTGAGGTTGTTTGTATGGAGTCATAAAAACTAACTTACAACTTACCACTCACGACTCGCGATAATTCGCAGCGTCGTCAGCCGTCAGTTATCAGTTATTTGTTTAATTATGTGCCCAGGGGGAGATTTGAACTCCCACGAGATTGCTCCCACAGCGCCCTGAACGCTGCGTGTCTGCCAATTCCACCACCTGGGCAATTATAAAGCGTCTATTGAGGTAAAACTTTATTATATAATAAACTGAGTGATATATCTATATCAAATCAGGCCATTTTCTTTTTAAATTCTTCAATCATTTCAATCGGCGCCGGATCAATGCCTTTTTGCAAAGCCAAATAATAAGAAGTCCAGTGTCCGAGAATCAGGGCGTTAAAAATTTTTTCAAAGTTTGATTTGCCTTTGAGAGCCACGACATCAAGCGCGGCTCCGTTTTTTTTCAGAATTTCGGCTGTAAGATTCACGCGCTTGGCGTTTCTTGGGTGTTCCTTGTCGGATTTCAAAACTAAAATATGAAATTTGTCGGCATATTCTTTAAAGTTAAAGCCGAGCATTTCATTATGATTCAATTCCGGAAAAAAATTGCAAAAAGCCGGAATTTTGGCGTTTTCGTTGAATTGTATTTTCCAGTTATAAGCCAGTGAATGATAATCCGAAGAAGAATAAATTATAGGAATTTTTTTGCTGATTTTTTCCGCCAGAGTCCGGCCGTATTTTTCCGATTCAATCGGCCTGATTTTTTCCGCGCCGGTCAGAATCTTTTTACTTAAATTTTCCGCGAAACCGCTTTTTTCAAGGATCGCCGCGAGCGCTCCGAATATATAGCCGACCGCCAGACGGGGCGGAATGTCGTCTGAAGGCAGGGCAATGAACGGAGTTTTGTTTTTTTCGCACAGCGCCTTTAATTTACCGCCGACGCTTACTGAAACGGTTTGATATTTGTTTTTTAAGGCCTGCTTATAATTTGAAATAGTTTCTTCCGTGTTGCCGGAATAGGAAACGCAGACGATTAACGGTTTTTTGCCGCCTATTTTCGGCAAATCATATTGACGCAGGACGTGAATCGGACAATGTTTTTTCTCAAGCCGGAGCCATGTTCCGGCCAAAAGGCCGGCCAGAGCCGAACCGCCCATGCCGCAGACGAATATCTTTTCAAATCCGGTTTTGAGTTTTATGGTTCCGGCCGCTTCAATGCCGAATTTAAATTGACTCGGGAAATTGACGATCACCCCGCGCATATTCGATTTGTCTAATTTCGTGGTATCTAATCTCATTTTTATTTCCAACCCCTTTTGGTTTGGATGTGCCAGTTTTCAACGCCGTTGAATCTTTGAGACGGCGTGGCTATGTTTTTAATATCAACGCCTTTGATTTTTTTGCCGACCGCGTATAAATAGGACGGGCTGTACAGGAAGACGGCCGGAACGTCGTTCACCACCAGTTTTTGAAATTCCGCGTATTTTTTTACTCGTTCCTCCGCGTCCAAAATCTGGCGCGCGTCTTCCAAAAGTTTGTCGGCGTCGCGGTTGTCGTAAAGCGCCAAATTCAGCCCCGGATATTTTTTCTGAGAGGAGTGCCAGAAAGAAAACGGATCGGGTATCAGTCCCAGGACTTCGCCGAACAGGATCGCCTGATAATTTCTCGGAATTATTTTATTTTGCTGAATTTCGCCGATGTCGAGAATTTCAAGATTGATTTTGGCGCCGATTTTTTGCCACTGTTCTTGTATGATTTGAGCCGCCTGTACCAGTTCCGGCCATTGCGTCGTGACGATGTTAATCTCAAGCGGCGTCGGAGTATTTTCATTCTCAAACGCCTTTTCCAAAACGCCGTCGTTGTTTGAATCCCGCCAGCCGCCGGCGGCCAGAATCTCTTTAGCTTTCTCAATTGAAAAATCGTATTTTTTGGCGGTGTCCTGCGCGAGATTTAAAAGTTCTTTGGGAAGCGGCGAATCAACCGGCGTTCCTTTGGCCAAAAGGACTTTTTCAATAATCTCTTGTTTGTTCGTCGCGTACTGGAGCGCCAGCCGGACGTTTCTGTCGGCCAACGGCTTTGAATTGGTTTGATTGAAAAATACGGCGTAGTATCTGGGAAGATTCAGAGAGTAGACGTTGATCTCTCCCGACTTGTTTATTCGTTCAAGGTTTATTGCCGACACGAAGCTCACCCCTTCAATCTCTCTTTTTTCAAAAGCGTTCAAAAGTTCGTCTTCGCCGTCAAAAAATTTAAAAATTATTTGCGCGAGATACGGCTTTTGGCCGTGATATTGAGGCCATACTTCAAGAGTCAAAGAATTTACCGAACCCATTTTGTCTTTCTGGATGTTTTTAAACCGGAAAGGGCCGGTGCCGATTGGCTGCAAATTGTAATCGGCCAGAGGAAAAGCCGACGCGGAAATATTTTGCCAAAGATGCTTGGGCAGAATGCCGACGGTCAGATTTTCCAAAAACGGAGCGTAAGGCGCGGGCAGGGTGAATTTTACCGTCAGATCGTCAATTTTTTCAACTTGAACTCCCTGCCAATTCGGCCGCAAAGGGCTTTTGTAATCCGGGTTTTGAATCAGCCCGATCGTAAAAATTACGTCGTCGGCCGAGAAATTTTCGTTGTCGTGCCATTTTACGCCCGGTTTGAGCGAAAAAATATAAACTTTATTGCCTTCTATTTTATAACTTTCGGCTAAAAACGGTTTAAGTTCTCCCGAGGAATCGTATTTTAAAAGTCCGGAAAAGATAAGTTCGGCAAGATCGCGGTCCGCGTCGCTGGCCTGGCTCAGGATAGGATTGATGAAGCGCGGTTGGCCGACTATTCCTTCGGCGTATTGCCCGCCTTCCGCCGGCACAACTACCGTTCTGCTTTGATAATAACCATAGATAAGGGCGATTGAGGAAGCGACGAAGAGAAAAATGAAAATGACGATGAAAAACCGCTCGCTCTTGTTTAGAACATGAGGCAGGCGCCGCCATTGCTTTAAACTCGGCCATTCTCCCGTTATTTTTGAACGGAAAAAAGAAATTGTATTTTCAAGAAAGTGAAACAAGGCCGTTATAAATTTTGTAAATTATTAAATAACGAGATTGGCGAAAGCCGAAACAAGAAATAACACCGCGAGAACGATAGTCGCGTAATGAAGCCATTTTTCAATGCCCCGGCGGGTCTGATAAATGCTTTCGCCGCCGCCAAAGACGGAGGAGAGTCCTTCTCCCCGCTGTTGGATTAAAATCGTGGCAATCAGAAGAACGGAAACAACAATTTGTATGACGGATAATAAGGTTTGCATGTTATTTATTTTCTTTTAGCGGAAGAATAAATGATTATATTCACGGCGCTTAAAATAAGAGTGCTCCAAAAAAGCGGAGTCAGTCCTTGGATGGTAAGCTCGGCCGAATAGTAATCAACGAGCCACAAAAGGAACATGTTGATGACTATATTGAAGAAGCCGAGGGTGATAAAAATGAAGAAACCCGAAACCAGCTTCAAAAGCGGCTTCAGGGCGAAATTAACGGCCGCTAAAATCAGAGCGACTTTGAGAATATCCCAATAATCGCCGCTGAAAATAAAACCAGGAACAAAATAGCCGGCGGCTATGATTCCTAAGGCGTTTGATATGATATGAGCGGCAAGTCGGACAAGCATTAATTTTAAGCATAGCACGACTTATCCCGACTTGGCAAGCCCCCGGCTTCTGAGCGCGCGATGGTAAGAAACGGCGAAGCGGTGGGCTTCGTCGCGGATTCTTTGAAAAAGGAAGGCGAGTTCGGATGAAAGGGATTTGAGAGGCAGGGGATTTTTCCGTCCCGGCAAATATAATTCCTCCTCCTTTTTCGCGAGAGCGCAGACAGGTATGGAAAGTTTAAGTTTTTTAAGAATTTTCAGCCCCGCGCTTAATTGTCCTTTACCGCCATCAAGGACGATAAGCTGAGGTAATGGCCATTCGGCGTGTTTCAAGCGGCGTTCCAGAATTTCCGCCATCATCGCAGGATCGTCAATTCTCACGACGGTCTTGATTTTGAATTTTCTGTAATCGCTCTTTTTTGGTTTAAAGTTTCCATCTTTAGCGGAAAAAATAACCATTGAGCCCACTGCGTTTTGACCTTGAGTGTTTGAGACATCATAACATTCTATTTGCTTGATGTCGGCATTGAAAAGTTGTTTCAGTTCTTGCGTCAGTTTTTCGGTTTTTTGTTCTTTGTTTTCGGCCGTAAAATTTTCGGCGCCGAGAACAACCCGACGATGACTGAAAATATTTTCCAAACTTAACAGCTGGTTTCTTAAGTCGGCTGCTTTTTCAAATTCTTCTCGCGCGGCGAAGTTTTTCATTCGCTTTTTTAAATTGACCAGAACCGATTTTTTTTCGCCTTTCAGAACGGCAATTAAATTTTTTAAATCGCTCAGATATTTCTTCCCGGCGTTTTTATCGGAGGAGTGAGCGGGACAAAGCGAGAGGTGATGATAAAAGCAAGGTTTTGAAACAGGATTTTTACAAGTTTTGTACGGAAAGTTTTTTCTTAAAAGTTTGAGCGTCATTTTTAACGCTCCTCCGTCCGTAAACGGGCCAACATACTTAGTGAGTAGTTTGTGGTGAGCGGGGAGTGAATTTTGAGCGCGGGCGAATGGTTGATGTGTAATAAAAACCCTCGGCCATTCTTCTTTCGTAACGCCGACGAAAAAGTAATTTTTGTCGTCTTTCATTAAGACATTATATTTCGGGCGGTGCCGTTTAATCAGCCGCGCCTCCAAAACGAGCGCTTCAATTTCGGAATCGTAAATTTGCCAGTCAATTTCAGCGGCTTTTTCAAGCATGGCGGACTTGACCGCGTTTAAAGAAGCGCTTTTGTTGAAATAAGAGCCGATCCTTGAGCGGAGATTTGCCGCCTTGCCGATATACATTATCTTTCCGCGGGAATCTTTGAAAAAATATACTCCCGGCAAGGCCGGTATTTTTTTCTTTGTCGTTAATTTTTTTACCCCGTTAGATATTTTTGATAATTCTTGCATGGCTGGCCATTTTTCCCGTTTTGATATTTAATGCGTATATATTGAGTAAAGGATATCTAACGGGGTGAACGGCTTGAAATATACCGCATATTCCGCAAATGTTCAAATATTGTTGACTTCTCCCTTTGTCCGTTTTAGAATCAAAGCAACTGGCCTTTAACAATTTTCATAAGGAGGTGAGTGATGAACGATAAACCGCAGAAGAGGACGAAATGCGACGGCGAGAAAATATCGGCTGATTCAATCGTCCGTGCCGATTTAGAGGCAAGGATGATTTGCATTTTCGGCGAAATCACGCCCGCGGTTCATCTTGCAATGATAGATTGTTTGAATCGTTTGTCCGAATCTGACACAGACGTAACGGTTTACATTAACAGCCAGGGAGGAAATCTGACCTCGGCTTTAGCGATTTACGACATGTTCACTTCCGGCCGTTATCCTTTTAAGATTACCACAGTCGCGACAGGACAGGCGTTTTCCGCGGCTTTGATTATTCTTCAAGGCGGCCATGAGCGAAAAATGTTTCGCCACGCCAAACTGCTGCTTCATCGCCCAAGATTCACTTTTTCGGGCGGCGATTCTCTTGACAGGGGCGATTTGAAGTATGAGGACGAAATGCTTCAGGAATTTGAAAAAGAGATATGCGAACTGCTTACCGAAAAGACCGGAAAAAAGATCGCCGCGATTTATAAAGACATGGCGACGGAAAAGATATTTACCGCGAAAGAGGCGATTGACTACGGCCTGGCCGATGAAATTATCTAACAAACAAAAGACCCCCGATGAACCGTCAGGGGTCTTGACATATTTTTTTGTTGTGTTAATTTACCAATCACAACCGGAATAGGCCGGTTGTCGCAGTCGGAATATCCGACCGTAACGAGAACCTTAACAAGGAGGTGAAATTGGTGAAAATGTGGTTGAAAACGGCAATGGTTTTTGTTTTTTTGCTGACGGTGAATTACTCGTTTGCCGCGGTTCCAAACGACATTCTTGAACGCGTAAATGATCTTAAGGGTCAGTTGGAGCAATTGCAAAAAGATAAAAACAGCGCTGAAGCCAAAGCCGCGACGCTCGCGCAGGAAGAACAACGGCTGATTGCCACCGACGAGCTTTTGAGCGGGGCGATCGCAAATTACAAAAAAGATCTAGCCGCTCATGACGCAGAGGCAGCCAACCAAAACGCGCAAGTCATCGCTCATAACGCTCAATGCACGGGCACATTTGAAGACGAGAACTTTGTGAATGCCTGCAACACAAAAGCCGGGCAATTGAACGACTGGGGGGGCAGAATAAACGCCCACGCGGACACTCTGGATATGTACGCGGCAGGACTCAATGAACGCATTAACGATTTGAGCAACGCAACGCTGGATTGGGCAAAGAGAACAAAAGAAAATAATGCCGCATTGAACGATATTTACGCGCAGCAACAGGCGCTTACCGAACGCATCAACCGGCTTCTGTCCTCGCCGTCATTCCGTGACCTCATTAAACGAAATGGCCTGAGTCAAGAGTGCACAGCCATAGAAATAATGCCCGGCGACGCTTCCAGTCCCAACCTAAACACCGGAATGGAACGCGCGCATCGCTGTCTTCAACGCGTCTGGGATGGCGCGCAATAAATTGAATTTTTCAAAATACCCGCACACAACTATGTGCGGGCTTTTTATTATAGGAAGAGCTGATTGAGCAAATTGATTCATATTAATGCAGGACTTTACTGTTTCGGACGTTTAATGTATAATGCGAAACTAAATATGGATAAAATCGTTATTAAAGGCGCGAGGGTTCATAATCTCAAAAACATTGATCTTGAGATTCCCCGCGACAAGTTGGTGGTTATCACGGGGCTTTCCGGTTCCGGAAAATCCTCTTTGGCTTTTGACACGATCTACGCCGAAGGCCAGCGCCGCTACATTGAGTCGCTTTCTTCTTACGCCAGACAGTTCCTCGGCGTGATGGACAAGCCGGACGTGGACAAGATAGAGGGTTTGAGTCCGGCCATCGCCATTGACCAGAAAAGCATTTCAAAAAATCCGCGTTCAACCGTCGGGACGATTACGGAAATTTACGATTATCTCCGGCTTCTTTTCGCCAGAATCGGCAAACCGCACTGCCCCAAATGCGGCCGGCTGGTTTCAAAACAGAGCGTTTCGCAAATCGCGGATCAAATTTTAAAATTGCCCGCTAAAAGCGAAATCGCGATTTTAGCGCCGGTCATCCGCGGGAAGAAAGGCGAACATCGCGGAATTTTGGAGGAAATTCAAAGGGCGGGTTATTTAAGGGTAAGAGTCGACAAGACGATTCATCTCGTTGAAGAAGCAATCGAGCTTAAATTGGACAGATATAAAATTCACGACATTGAGGCGGTCATCGATCGCCTGGTCGTTGACAAGCGAATCGACAAGCCGCGGCTTGTCGATTCGCTGGAAACCGGACTGAAGATCGGCAAAGGATTGGTGATGGCGAATGTTTTTAAGAGCGGAAAAAAAGCGCGGAAGTCCGATGATTTGATTTTTTCGGAAATGTTCGCCTGCCCGGAATGCGAAATTAATTTGCCTCAGATAGAACCGCGGCTTTTCTCATTTAACAGTCCTTACGGCGCTTGTCCGGCCTGCACAGGACTCGGAACGCAGCTTGAGGTTTCGCAGGAACTGGTCATTCCGAATAAAAATTTGACCTTGGCCGAAGGAGCGATCAGGCCGTGGGCTTCGGCGTCCCATCGGGTCGGCCGCCAAAGCTGGTACTGGTACATTCTCTCCGAACTCGCGGAACGCCATAATTTTTCTTTGAATGTGCCGGTCAAGGAATTGCCTAAGGAGGTTATTGACTTGATTTTGAACGGAGAAAAGGACGGAAAGTTCGAGGGGGTTATTCCGAATCTCAAAAGGCGTTGGAAAGAAACCGAGTCGGAATGGACAAGAGCCGAGCTTGAAAAATACATGGTGATTCAAAAATGTCCGGCCTGCGGCGGCAGGCGGCTGATGAGAGAAGCACTGGCCGTGCTTTTAGCCGGAAAAAACATTTATGACACAAGTTCTTTGGATATCAGCGCCGCAAAAAATTTTTTTGAAAATCTTTTGGACGGCGGTTTAAAAGTTTCGGAAAAGCCGATTGCCGCCCCGATTGTCAAAGAAATCATCGGCCGTCTGCAATTTTTAATTGATGTGGGGCTCGAATATCTGACGCTGGAGCGCGAGTCAACGACTCTGGCTGGCGGAGAGGCACAGAGAATACGGCTCGCGACCCAGATCGGCTCCCGGTTGGTCGGGGTGCTTTACATTCTGGACGAGCCGTCAGTCGGTTTGCATCCGCGGGATCACGCGCGTTTGATTGAAACGCTCAGACGCTTGCGCGATTTGGGAAACACGGTTTTGGTCGTTGAGCACGACGCGCAGACCATTTTAGCCGCGGATTGGGTGGTTGATCTTGGTCCGGGCGCCGGCCGCCACGGCGGAGAAGTCATTTTTCAGGGTACGTCCGCCGATTTAAAGAAAGCCAAGACCCTGACCGCCGATTATCTTTTCGGACGAAAGACCGCGGTTATGAAAAGGCGGGAAGCGCCGGCGCTGAATGAAAAAGAGAATGAAAAAAATTTGGTTGTCAAAGGCGCGGCTGAACATAATTTGAAAAATATTGACGTTAAAATTCCTCTGGGAAAATTCGTCTGCGTCAGCGGCGTGTCAGGTTCGGGCAAAAGCACTTTGGTGAACGACATTTTGGCCAAGGCCCTGGCGGCGAAATTTTATCGCGCCCAGGTGATTCCCGGGAGGCACGAAGAAATTTTAGGGATTGAACATATCGACAAGGTAATCAGCGTTGACCAGTCGCCGATCGGCCGGACGCCCCGTTCAAATCCGGCGACTTACACCGGAATTTTTACCGTCATCCGCGATCTTTTCGCCAAAAGCCACGAAGCGAAGATTCGCGGTTACGGCGCCGGAAGATTCAGCTTTAACGTCAAAGGCGGCCGGTGCGAACATTGCGAAGGCCAGGGGTTGAAAAAAATTGAAATGCACTTTTTGCCCGACGTCTACGTTGAATGCGAAGAATGCCGCGGCAGCCGTTATAATCAAGAGGCCTTGGAAATCGAATATAAAGGAAAGAACATCGCCCAGGTCTTGAAGATGACGGTTGAGGACGCTATGAAATTTTTTGAAAAGATTCCGGCTCTTCATCAAAAACTGACAACGCTTTTTGAAGTGGGTTTGGGCTACGTTGAACTTGGACAGCCGGCCACGACTCTTTCCGGCGGCGAAGCCCAGCGGATAAAATTGGCGTCCGAGCTTTCGCGCCGCGGGACCGGCCGGACTTTTTACATTTTGGACGAACCGACGACCGGCCTGCACTTTGACGACATCAGGCGGCTCCTCGGCGTCTTGAGTGAACTTGTCAACAAAGGAAACACCGTGCTGGTTATAGAACACAATCTTGACGTGCTGCGTTCGGCGGACTGGCTTATTGATTTGGGGCCGGAAGGAGGAGAGGGCGGCGGACGCGTCATTGCCGAAGGAAGCCCGGAAGAAATCGCCAAGAATACAAAATCTTACACCGGGGAGTATTTAAAGGGCTTTGTCCAAAAATCCAAGCTGTAGGCGCAGGATTTTTGGTAACAAAACCTTTACCCTGTTAAATAATTTTGCGAAGCAAAATTATTTAACAGGGTGCTAAGTTTTATGACTAAATTTTCTTCGTCCTTTTAGGACTTGAAAATTTAGATAAAAATGGCAAATAAAAACCGCTTGATTTTTCAAGCGGCTTTTTGCGCGTCATGTATGTTTTTTAAATAGCCGACTATTTCCAGCGCGAAAGCGGCGAAAGAGAGATAGACAAGCAGGCGGCCGGCGATTAGGGCGAAGGGTTCAATGACGGAGAGGATTGTCATTATTATGGCGATGCTGGTGACGAATTTGCCGATGTTTATTAAACGCCCTTTGTTGTCAATGAACCCGAGAACCAGCAAGGCAATGCCGATTAAAATGAGCGGAGGATAGAGATGGCCGAAATAAAAAAAGAGCGTTGCCCGATCGCGAGCGAAAGCCAAAATCAGAAGTCCCAAACCGCCGAGCATGAATCCGAAACGGTAGCGGCCGATTATGTTGACTTTGACGTTGTCAAGCACTATTGCGGACACTCGCACGCGCGAGGCCGCCCCGCTTTTGCGGGATTTAATCAATTCAACCAGCAGCCAAACGCCGGCTCCCGTGGCCAGGGCGAGTTCGCAGAAGATTAATCCGAATCCCGGCAGAGGGGAAAGGGCGTTGCTGTAAACAAGAAGAAGAATAATCCAGAATCCAAGGAGGTCGTCGGCAACGGGGTCCAAAATCGTGCCCAAAGCCGTGATTTGATTTCTCGTTCTTGCCATTGAGCCGTCAATCCAGTCGGTTATGGCGGCAAAGCCGAGGATTAAGAGCTGAAGAGAAGAAATCTCGTTTTGCGTCTGCCACAATTTATAAGATACGATAACCAGGAAAACTCTTAAAAAAGTCAGAACGTTCGGTTTAAGCCAAAACGGGATAATCGCCAGAATCCATTTTGTCAGCCACCAGTTGTCCCTTTTCTTTTTTTCTTCTTCGGTGAGCATCTCAATCAGCGTTTTTTTCAATTCCGAAGGCACTCTTGCCACCCCCTTTCATAATGTTAGAATTAAAAAGAACTATTAACTTCAGATTAATGCAAATAAAATCCATGTCAAATGTGGAACATTCCATTTTAAGGACGATTGTTTATTACGATTGTTTGAATTTCCCCCTGACTTCGTTCGAGGTTTATGAATATTTGACGAAAAACCCCGAGGAAAAGGGACCGAAAAAAATTGATTATGGGCAAGTTTGCTCGGCTCTTTTTTCAAACAGCGCGTTAAAAAATTTTATTGAAGAAAAAAACGGTTTTTATTTTTTAAACGGCCGAAGTTATTTGGTTGAGCAGAGGATTGAACGGGAAAAAATTTCCTCCAAAAAATGGAAAAAGCTCCGGCACGCCGCCGTCTTGTTGCAGGCAGTTCCTTTTTTGCGCTTGATTTTCGTCAGCGGGTCGCTGGCGCAAAACAGCTGTCATTCCGAAAGCGACTTGGATTTGCTGATTGTCGCCAAGAGCGGCAGAATCTGGACGGCCCGTTTCTTTGCCACGATTTTGACTCACGTTCTCGGTTTGCGCCGGCACGGCGAAAAAATTAAAGACAGAGTTTGTCTGAATCATTACATCACCGACAAATCGCTTCAAATTCCTCAAGCCGGACGGTCTCTTTACACGGCCCAGATTTACAATCAGCTTGTTCTTTTATTTGAAAAAGAGCCGAATCTTTTCTCGCGCTTCAGGGAGGAAAACGGCTGGATTAAAAATTATTTTCAAGCGGTTTCATCCGCGAAGCGAAACGGGGACGATTTGGCTGAAATGAACTTGAAGCGAATCAAAGAAATACGGGTTTTGCTTTTTTTGGCCCGCGCCGCGGAATTTGTCCTGAAAGGTTATTTGGGCGGCCGTCTGGAAATGTTTTTGAGGCGCGTTCAAGGGAGCAAAATACGGAAAAATCCAATGACCCATCAGTCGTCAGCCGGCATTTTCGTTTCGGACGATCGTTTGAGATTTCATCCGGAGTCGCCCGAAAGCGCGGTGCTTGACAAGTATAAAGAGACCATGATAAAGTTTGGCTTGTCCGAGTTGGGACGCGTTTAAAAATAAATTCAAGATATTCATTTTGATTGAATGAAAGGAGGAAAAAGAGAGAGTGCGCCGCGAAAAGGATAAAAGAAGGCACGGCTTTCATTCGCGCAACAAAACGACAAAACAAGGTTTTTCTGTTTTAAGACAAATAAGGATTCAATCCAAAAAAAAGGGGGATACGCGCGAGAAAAAAGGACGGCAAGCGCTTGAGGAACTGGAGCAGGACGGCCTGATTACCAGGGTTCATTTCAGCAAAAAATGGGACGATTGGGACCGGCAAGGTATTGATGCGATGGTTTACGCTTTGAATGGCGATAAAATCCCGATCGACTTTAAGAGTTCGCGGGCGGGAGTGAACGAGCATCTTGAGAAAGGGAAAGAAATGGGAGAACGGGCGACGATTCCGATTTTGGTGAAAACGGATGAAGCCCTGGAAGAGTTTAAGCAAAGAATCATTAAGGAATTGAAGTTGCTGGAGAAGTTTTAAGAGTTTAAGAAATAATTATTCAGTTGAGCGACGGCAAAAAAGCCGTCGTTTTTTAATTTTTGGACAAGGACTTGACAAGTCCGTTAAAGCGCATAAAATTAGAAAGTAAAATTGGCACTCAAAGGTCGGGAGTGCTAAATTCAAACCAATAATTAACAACCGATAACTAACAACAAGAACAATCCTTTTATGAAAATACAACCATTAAACGATCATGTTTTCATTGAGCCTATGTCCAAGGAAGAAAAAACCGCCTCGGGCATCGTTTTACCGGAGACGGTAAGCAAAGAAAAACCGATGCAGGGCAAGATCATCGCCGTCGGTCCGGGCAAATTGAACGAGGACGGCAAAAGAATTCCGATGAGCGTCAAGAAAGGCGACGTCGTGCTTTTCACGAAGTACGGGCCGAACGAAATTAAAATCGATAATAAAGAGTATCTGGTGGCGAAAGAGGAAGACATACTCGCAATTTTAGAATAGCAAGACAGCTTATTAGCTTGTAGCTTTTTAGGAAGAAGAATTTTTTTCTCACCTACAAACTACCGGCTAGAAGCTACAAGTTAACACTATGGCAAAACAAATTATTTATGACGAAGCCGCGCGAGCGGCGATTAAGCGGGGAGTTGATAAACTGGCCAATGTGGTCAGAGTCACTCTCGGCCCCAAAGGAAGAAACGTGATTTTAGACAAGGGCTATGGCGCGCCGACGATAACCAAGGACGGCGTAACCGTTGCCAAAGAGATTGAACTTGAAGACAAATTTGAAAATGTCGGCGCGGAACTCGTTAAAGAAGTCGCGTCCAAAACCGGCGATGTCGCCGGCGACGGCACGACCACCGCGACCGTTCTGGCTCAGGCGATTTATGCCGAAGGGGTAAGCGCGGTTGATTCCGGCGCCAACCCGGTTGTCTTAAAGCGGGGGATGGAAAAAGCGGTGGAAAAAATCATTGAAATTCTGGAGCGCGGCAAAAAAACCGTCAGCGGCGACAGAATCAAGGAAGTGGCGTCAATTTCGGCGAACGACGCGGAGATCGGCGGTTTGATTGCCGAAGTGTTCAAAATCGTCGGCAAGGAGGGCGTCGTTACCGTTGAGGAATCGCAAACTTTCGGCTTGGAAAAAGAAATCGTTGAAGGCCTTCAGTTTGATCGAGGGTACGTTTCGCCTTACATGATTACGAATGCCGAAAGGATGGAAGCGATTTACGAAAATCCTTACATTTTGATCACCGATCAAAAAATTTCTTCATTGAACGACATCCTGCCGGTTTTGGAAAAGGTCGCCAAGAGCGGCAAAAAAGAATTGGTTATTATCGCCGACGAAGTGGAGGGCGAGGCCCTAGCGACATTCGTGGTCAACAAGATTCGCGGAACGTTCAGCGCTTTGGCGATCAAAGCGCCCGGGTTCGGCGACAGGAGAAAAGAAATGCTGGCGGACATCGCCGCGGTAACCGGCGGAGAAGTGATTTCCGAAGAACTGGGCAGGAAGCTCGAGAACGCGGACTTGACCATGCTCGGCGAGGCGAGAAAAGTTATCGCGACAAAAGACAATACGACAATCGTCGGCGGCGCCGGTTCAAAAACCGAAATTGAAAAAAGAATCAAGCAGATTCGGCTCCAGATTGAACAAACCACCTCCGATTTTGACAAGGAAAAGTTGCAGGAGCGTCTGGCGAAACTTTCGGGCGGCGTGGCCGTGATTAAAGTTGGGGCCACGACCGAAACCGAATTAAAAGAGAAAAAATACCGAATTGAAGACGCTCTCGCCGCGACGAGAGCCGCGATTGAGGAGGGCATCGTGCCGGGCGGCGGAGTCGCGCTGTTCAACGCGGCGCAGGAATTGGATTTGAAAACCATGAAGATTTCGGCGGTCGGAGACGAGGCAAAGGGCGTGGCGATTATCAAAGCGGCTTTGGAAAAGCCGATCCGCATTATTGCCGAGAATGCCGGCAAGGACGGAAACGAGGTTGTCCAGCGCATCACGGAAAAAGAAGCCGGTTACGGCTATGACGCCGCGGCGGGCGAATACGTGAAGATGATTGACCGAGGCATTATTGATCCCTTAAAAGTGGTTAAAACCGCGCTTCAAAACGCCGCTTCCATCGCGTCGCTTTTGCTGACAACCGAGGCCGTGGTAACCGACATTCCGGAAAAGAAAGAAAAAGAAATGCCGCAAATGCCCGGCGGCGGAATGGGAATGGGGTATTAATAGAACGCGTTTATTATTATTTCTGAACAAAAAAGGTTGACATAATCAACCTTTTTTGTTATCGTTGGGGCATTGAAAAGCACCTTAAAATGATGGTTGCGAGGTTAAAAAATGAAAGAGCATGAAAAACGGCTTATTGAATTGGCAGGGCCGAAAGCCAAACTTATTTTGCGGGATGCTTTTGAATATTCCGCGAGGACCACAATCTGTTCTCCGTTCGTGCCCGTGAAGGGAAGGGGTGTAAAAGTTCAGAGCATTGACGGCGAATGGTATTTGGATTTCACTTCCGGCGTCGGGGTAAGCAATCTCGGATACCGGCCTGAAAGAATTTACGACGCGGTGCTGAACCAGATGACTACGGGCTTGACCCAGTTTTTGTACCATGATTGGGCGAGCCACAGGCCGGCCGAGTTGTGCCGGCGCCTGGCGGAAATCACTCCCGGAGATTTTCCGAAAAAAGTGTTTTTGTGTTCCTCGGGCGCCGAGGCGAACGAAGCGGCTTTGAAACTTTGTTTTGCCAAAAGGCCGGAGCGCAAAAGAGTTATCGCTTTTGAAGGCGCTTTTCACGGCAGAACTTTAGGCGTGATTCCGTTGATGGCGAGCAAAGAAATACACGTTCGTAATTATCCGTTGGCTTATAAGGCTCATCATTTTCCTTTTCCGGCCCAAGGGAGCGATTGGAAAAACAACTGCGTCGGCGCGATGAAGCGGCAGTTTAAGAAATTGCTTCCGCCCGAAGAAGTCAATGTGATGATAATGGAACTCGTTCAGGGAGAAGGGGGAATAATTCCCGCGGATCCGAAAGCGGTGAAAGCGTTGATTGAAATTTGCAGGGAGCATAATATTCTCGTCGCGATTGACGAAATCCAGACCGGAATGTACAGGACCGGCAAAATGTTCGCGAGCGAGCATTACGGAATTGAGCCCGACATTATGACGCTGGCAAAGGCCTTGGGTTCCGGGGTCGCTCCTATAGGCGCGATGGTATTCAGGGCCGACCTCAATTGGGACGAAAACGGCCGGCATTCAACGACCAACGGCGGAAATCTGCTGGCGGCGGCCGCGGCACGCGAGACGATTGAGATAATGCTTGAAGATGGCTTTGGCGATGATGTTAAACGCGTTTCCAAAGAAATTTCCGCTTATCTTTATCAATTGAAAATCGCCTTCGGTTGGACAATCGTGTCCGTTAGGGGATTGGGCGCGATGTGGGGAATTGAATTTACCGACGGCGCGACCAGGAATAAAGTGGCGGAAGAGTGCTACAAGAGAAAATTGATAGTGATAGGGGCGGGCGAGTCGGTGTTGCGGATAATGCCGCCTCTGACAATCACCGCCGATGAAATCGCGGAAGGAATGAATATTATAACGGACGCGATCAAGACGGTTGCGCCGCCGACCGTTCCCGACGGAGTCATAGTTTAATAAAATATTTTAACAGACGCTCCAATGCGAAATCGCATTGGAGCTTTTTTTAAAATTAAGTCAGTCGTGGTATACTATAATAAACAACTAATAACTAACAATTTACAACTAACAATGGAAATATTGTCGGTTGCGAGTTGCGAGTTGTAAGTAAAAATCATCATGAATCCATTATGGGTTATTTTAATTATAGTGGCCGTCGCGATCGTCTGGCTGATAACGATTTACAACGGCCTCGTCAAAAGAAGAAATCGCGTCAGCGAGGGATGGTCGGACATTGACGTGCAGTTAAAAAGGAGATATGACTTGATTCCGAATCTGGTTGAGACGGTTAAGGGCTACGCGGCGCACGAAAAAGGAGTTTTGGAAAACGTGACCGAAGCCAGAACAAGAGCTCTCAGCGCCGAGGCGTCGGGAGACGTGAAAGAATTGGCGGCCGCGGAAAACATGCTGGCCGGCGCGCTTAAGACGTTGTTCGCGGTTTCGGAAAATTATCCGAACTTGCGGGCCTCCGAGAATTTTACCCATCTCCAGATGGATTTGACGGACACGGAAAACAAAATTCAGGCGGCCAGAAGATTTTACAACGGCACGGTAATGGACTACAACACCGCCATTGAAAGTTTTCCCAATAACCTCATTGCCAACACCTTCGGCTTTGCCAAGCGCGAATTCTTTGAACTGGAACAAG